>Ga0316601_100000005_pt1 | contig 95511 bp, 72 predicted proteins | sample OWC_soil_day5_no_FD_207663 | JGI IMG/M metagenome (GOLD analysis project Ga0316601, IMG submission 207663) | Wetland soil microbial communities from Old Woman Creek delta, Ohio, United States - OWC_soil_day5_noCT | ecosystem: Environmental > Terrestrial > Soil > Wetlands | place: USA: Ohio... | reverse complement strand
GTAGCATTATCAATAATCACTTTGGCTGTAGTACCTCCGGTAGGTACGGTGGTAGTACCTATCAGTACCTGTTGGCTGCTATTTACTCTTAAGCCCTCCTTGTTATTGGCTGCTAATATCAGGTCGGCACTATTGATAGTACCCAGCCAGTTGCCTGTACCGGCAGTAAGGGAAGAACCGTAGGCAGCATTGTTGGCTGTAATGCCTGTGTTACCTTTCAGTGTCCAGGCTATACCGCTGCCGTCTGTCCAGGTGGCTAATCCGTTGGCATCGCTGGTCAGTACTTTGCCTGCACCCTGTGTGCCGTCCACTATCTGTAATGCCCCATTGGTAGTACCATTGTTAATCTGCATGATGGCATTGGCGCCTCCGGTAAGGCTGCTACTTGTACCTACCAGCAGCTTACCCCCGCTGGTTACGCGCAGGCGTTCCGCTCCATTGGTTTTTGTCACAAAGTCCGCCACATCGTTAGTACCTATCCAGTTGGCCGTAGCAGTAGTGCCTGTGTTACCATACTGTCCCCAGGCCGAGATAGCTGCTGCGCTGCCTATCTTTACCCATTGTGTACCGTCATTGTAATAATATCCCGGAGATACAGCCGTTCCGCCGCTACCGGCAGATACGGTGTTGTACACTACCATACCGGCAGTATGGGCAGCCAGCGGTGCAGCCGCAGTAGTACCGGTAAGTTCCACACGTGGCAGCAAGAGACCCTTGGAAGTACTCTGCATATCAATCAGAGCATCGGTGTTGTAATTTTGGTTTACAGTACCATCAGTCATTTTCAGAGTATGTATAGTTTGCGTTTGTGCTATAGCCGTTGTGGCCAGCATTGTCAGTACCATGGCTATGCAGGTACGGGAAAGAAGATTTGTTGATTTCATAAGTGGTTAATTAAGCCCCCTAACCTCCGCCGCGGCGGAGAAACAAGAGAGCGATTCGTGATTATTTGGGTTAATTATTTTTTGTAATTATGATTATTATTTCTGTTTCAAATGGTTACGGGATATGTTTTAGTTCCCTCGCTACGCTCGGGATGACAAGGTGTTTTTTATAGAAAGTACCCGTCGACAACCGCCAGTCTCCATTTGTTTTTTTGTGTCTTAGTGGCTTTGTGTTTAAATTCTTAAATCTTAGCGCCTTAGCGCCTTTGCGTGCAAAAATGGGGCTTGCTTCTGGAATGAAAATCTGTGAGAATGGGGTGTTTGAAAATTCGTGAAGGTAGAATGTTGAAAAAAGCACAACATCTCGCGCCGCTCTCTTAAGTCTCCGCCACGGCGGAGGGATTTAGGGTGGCTGTCCGAACACCATTCTCTTCAGTTTTCGTCAGAGAATTGTATCCGGGGCTATGGTGGTAGCGGCAGTACGTGGGCTGCTGCACAGATATTGTATATGTTTACACGATTATGTCCGCCCAACTGTGAACAGACAGGCAAAATGAGTTGTGAATAAGTGTTACGAAATGTTAAACGGGGGGGGGGTAAACTTAAAAATTTTCATATTTTCTTTCTTTAAGCAAGGGCGTCGTGCCCTTGAGATTAATACTAAAAAGTTGTAGTATAAAAAACTACGGGTGCAAATATAGATAGCTTGTAACGAGCCACCAAAAAAAGTCAGGGTACATTTGGGGTACATCGCGGGGTGAAATCTTAAATATTATCATAAAGATTCTTAAAACCTGCTCAAATGAGGTTTTTTTGGACACATAGTATAACATAGTTTTTTCTTTTTCTTCTCTAAACCGAGAACACATAGTTGTAAATGTTTGGAAACATTTACTTGGGGTGGGAGGGTTTTTTTGGACACATAGTATAACATAGTTTTTTCTTTTTCTTCTCAAAAACCGAGAACACATAGTTGTAAATGTTTGGAAACATTTACTTGGGGTGGGAGAGGTTTTTTCGTGTCTTTGAGACCAAGCCCCCCTAAATCCCTCCGCCGCGGCGGAGACTTAAGAGAGCGGTTCGGGAGTTTGTGGGTGGGAGTTTTTTCGTGTCTTTGTGGCTTTGTGTTTAAAAAATATTGAATCTTAGCGGCTTGGCGGCTTGGCGTTCAAAATAATTGATTTAATGAGTGTATATCTTTTGTCCGTCAGTTAAAGCAGACGGCAATGAAACCTACCACTTCTTTCATCTCTGAACAGAGATAAAAAAACAAATAAGGGTGTATGAAAAACCCATACACCCTTATTTGTTTCTATATGCGGGTTATTAGTAACCCGGGTTCTGATAATACAGACCTCCACCTTCGAGGGTTGCTGTAAATGTTGTTGAGATTGGTTTTAAAGCATATTCAGGTTTGAAGAATACAGCCAAATCGGGATGTGTTTCCTGCAGATAAGCACTTGTTTTAAGCATACCGGTTCTCTTGAGGTCGTAGTAACGGCAATATTCTCCGCAGAGCTCTCTGCCGCGTTCGTCAAGCACTGTACGAACTGTAGGGGTGCCTGTGAAGGTTTTGGCACCTGCACGCTCGCGTACTTTGTTGATGTACGACGCTGCTGAAGTTCCTCCGTTTACATAAATATCGGCTTCGGCGGCAATCAGATATACTTCTGCCATACGCATTATAAAGGTGGCGTTTAAGTTACCGTTTCTTTTCTGCGAAGCATTGGCTACATAATAGTTGCTGCTGTTGTGTTTTGTCAGCGATGGGTAGAAGTAGTTAAACAGGTTCTCATTTGTTCCTGCCGAAGTATAGCTGTCAACCGGATTCTGGTACGCATAGGTCATGTTGATATTCTTATTCGCATCATTGTAAATATCTTTGTAGTCGATAACCAGATATGAGCGCGACAACTTAGCAGCCGACTCCGTAGCGTAATCGGCATCCTGTGGCATAATGAATTTTATAGCCAGATTGGTTTTGGCCAGACTTGTTCCGATTAATGAACTTGCGCGGTCGTATTTGTTTACCGTGGCTTTGTCCCAGGTATATGCTTTGTTAGCATTCCATTCTGTTTGGAATGATTTATGAAAGCGGGGATCCAGCGTATTGTCGTCCTGAACATAAAGATTAAGCAGGTGCTGTGTAGGCATAAAAATACCAGCCGGATTGCCACCCCACTGAAGACGTGCTTCCTGAGTATCTTCAATAGCGCCAAAATTGGTTACTTTGCAGTAGAAGTATTCGTTGTTGCGGTTCAGTTTGTAGTTACCGTTGCTTGAGCCATGTCCGTCGGCACCTGCATACCATCTGTGTTTCCAGAGGGCTTCCTTGTTGTTGAAATTGTTCGACTCAGCAAATACTTCGTCGTAAGTAGGGTACATGAACGCTTTATATTGAGCGCCCCCGGCTTCGGCATCGGCTATCAGCATTTTAGCATAATCGAGCGCTTTTTGGGCATATGCTTTTGTGTCGTCGTATTCAATGGTTTGCAAACAAGCTTTGGCCAAAAAGCCGAGTGCCGACTTCTTGGTTGGGCGGGTAGTGGTGGTGTAGTCGCCTACCGGCAGCCATTGAAATGCAAATTCAAGATCGGGAATAATTACCTGTTTGTAGATAGTAAGCGGATCGGTTCTTTCAGGATGAAAGTTAATGCCTGATGCAGGCTCAGTAATCATGGTAACCGCTCCAAACTGCTCTACAGCGTTGAAGTAATATACAGCGCGCAGAAAGCGGGCTTCGGCTACAGCAGCATTTCTTTCTTCTTCGGTTTTGTAAGGAGGTAGTTTGGATAAGGCAATTGCATTGTTGCACGAGCCAATACCATCGTAGCTGCCATTCCACCAGTTGTTGGTAAAAGTGGTATTAGGCGCAGCCCCGGCAAAAAACCAGAACCACTGGGTATACGAAGTGGATTTGTTGGCCTGATATGTCCATAAATCGGTATTTCCTTCGGTGAGCGTAATCCAGTTTTCGGTACCATAAAAATAGCGCTCCATGGCAAAATAGCACTGATTGATAAGCGACTGGTAACCGCTAATGGTAGAGGCGGTAACCTCCATGGTGAATCCTCCGGGATTCTCTTCTTCCAAAGAACATGAGCTAAAGAGGGAGCCAAAAGCTACCAGCGATGAAATTAGCAATGTTTTAAAATATATTGTTTTCATATTTCTGTAATTTTATTTTTTAAACTCATTATCAAACGATGTGTAAAAAAAAGACTTGTGATACAAAGTCGTCTGCCGATAATCGTTTAGTATAATTGTTTATTTAAAATGTGATATTAAGACCAAATACGTATTGTTTGTACAATGGGAACGAATCTGAGCCATTTGTTTCAGGGTCGGTGCCTTTCAACTGTTCATCTTTTACATAAAGGAAGGGGTTGTAGGCAGTAGCATAGAAACGGCATTTTTCCATTTTCACAACGCTTGAAATGCGCTTAGGCAATGTGTATCCTAAAGTAATGTTCTTTACTTTTATAAATGAACCATCCCGGTATTTGAGGGCGGTCATTACGCTTTGTTCCGATCCGCTACCCGGTACCGGATAGTAGGCATTCTCGTTACTTGTAGTCCAGTAGGTAACGCCCGAAATCTGGTTGCTCGACGAACCGGTTTTGGCCGTATACCAGCCTATAAGGTCACTTACAATGGTTTGTCCGTAACGCGCCATGGCAAAAACGCTCAGGTCGAATTGCTTGTACGTAAAGTTGTTGTTGAATCCCACAATATAATCCGGGTTGGAGTGTCCCAATATCTGACGGTCTTTTTCGCTGTATTTGTGTACACCGTTATCGCTCGATTCGATACCGTCGGTAGTGGTAGTCTGAGGTACAGTTTCAATCTTCACCCATCCCGGTTTAACACCATAAGCGGCCAATGTTTCGGCAGAGGTAGACGACCCCCAGATTCCGGTATATTTGTAGTTGTACAACGATTTGATTGGGTATCCTACAAACAGGCTTTCGGAAATAAGATTACCGCTTGGCAATGACTCAATTTGTTCCTTGCTCCAGGTAACCGACAGTGTGGTGTTCCATGCGAAGTCTTTGGTTTTGATATTGTATGTGTTGATGGTAACTTCAAGTCCCTTGTTGCTGGTTTCGGCTATGTTTTCCCAGCTGGTGAGGGGCGCTCCCCATCCGGTTACACCACTGGTAATAGGCATGGTACGTTTAAAGAGCAAACCTTCGGTTTTAGTGTCGAACCATTCGATGGTAGTGCTGATACGATTGTTGAGAAAGGATAAGTCCAAACCAATGTTGATGTTTTTGGATTTTTCCCATCCTAAACTTGTATTGCCGTAAGTGCCGGTATATTGGGTAAACGGAACAATTTTACCGTCGATAGATACTCCTGAAGATGAATAAGCGTAAGGAGTGGTAGATGTGCTGTATGCACCTACACCGCCCGAGTTACCTGTAACACCATAACCCACGCGGAGTTTCATATTGCTCAACCAGTCCTGTGTGCTTTCCATAAATCCTTCGTCGGACAGGCGCCATGCCACAGCAGCAGCGGGGAAACTGTCCCATTTATGTCCTACCGATAACCAGGATACTCCATCCCAGCGATTCGATAAGGTAAGGAGGTATTTGCCTTTGTACGAATAATTGATACGGGCTGCGTACGATGATTTCTGCGTTTGGGTGAAGTCCGATTCTACCCTGGCCGATGTGGCAGCCATCAAACGGTAGTAGCTCCACGAATCAAGATTTTGTCCGCTTCCGGCAGCTTTGTTGCTCTCGTCCTGATTTAAATTCCATGAAGTTACAAAGGTAGCCGATACATTGTGGTCTTTCAGGAATGTTTTGTTGTAGGATAAAATATTTTCCCAGGTGTATCCTGAACCGTATGAGTTAAGAATTTCGGCATGAGGCGAACCGGCATAAGTAGGACGGTTGGCATTGGCTTTAGCGCCCCAGTACTGTCCGCGGCGCGAGTTATCAAGTGTGGCGCTTAATACGGTTTTCAGACTTAATCCTTTCAGCGGAGTAAGTTCAAGATAGGCGTTAGCATTGATATAAGTGCTACGGGTATTATCTACATATTGGTTTTTGATATAATCGCCCAGCGGTGTGTATTCGTTGGTTGCATATTCGTATACAATATCTCCGTTTTCGTCATAAGCATCGCCCAGAGGAAAAGCAGATATGGCTTTCGTAAAAGTGTTTTTAGCGCCACTGTTGGTGTTGCTATAAGTCAGGTTGGAGGTGAATCCGGCTTTGGCCCAGCTGAATATCTCCTGGTCGATATTCAGGCGCATGGCATAGCGATCCATGTTTTCGTTGCTCAGCAAACCTTCCTGACGTTCGTAAGAAATTGACGAAAAAATCTTTGATTTTGCACTACCGCCGGTTACCGAAAGGCTGTACTTCTGGTTGGTTGCCGTGTTGCCCGATGCTTCATCTACCCAGTCGATCCACTTGCCCTGATTGTAAGCATCTAATTTATTGGCATCGGTTAATATAGCCGACATGTCTGATGGGTATTGACCATTCAGATATTTGTAGGCTTCTTTTTGATAGTTGGTCCATTCGTTACCTGTCATTCCGTGGAAATAATTAGGCTTGCCGCTTACACCATAATAGGAGTCAAAGTTCACTGTGGTTTTTCCTTCTTTACCTCTTTTGGTAGTTATCATTACCACACCGTTGGACCCGGCCGAACCGTAAATGGCTGTAGAAGAAGCGTCTTTGAGCACATCCACGCTTTCGATATCTGACGGATTTATCTGATTGTAACTTCCCGCAATACCGTCGATAATGAACAACGGAGTATTGTTTCCGTAAATTGAGCGGCTTCCACGCAGCAGAATATCAACATCCTTACCTACCTGGCCGCTGGTTTTTACAATATCCATACCCGATATTTTTCCCTGTAGGGCTTCCATCACGTTGCTTGTAGGGGCAATCGTAATATCTTCGTTTTTCATGGACACAACAGCTCCGGTGAGATCTTTTTTCTTAACAACACCATACCCGATTACGACAACTTCTTCCAGCGTTTTTGTGTCGGGTTGCATTTTTATGGTTATGTTTTCGCTGCTGATGGTAATGGTTTGAGTTTTATACCCGATATACGATACTTCGAGTAGGGTACCACCGCCCGGAATATCCAAACTGAATTTTCCGTTATAGTCTGTAATTGTTCCTACAGAAGTGCCTTTTACAATGATTGATACGCCAATCATGGCTTCTCCGCTCTCGTCAAGGATTAATCCTGATACTTTAGAAACCTGGGGTGCTGCTGCCGGAGCAACTGCATTACTTGCATTCGTTTTTGCACCAGCGCTAAACGGAGCTGAGCATAAAAACAATATCAGATAGAAAATAATCCGGAATTGTTTGATTTTTGATCTGTAATTACCTAATTGTAGATCAACTTGTTTTTTCTCGTTCATAGAAGTTAACAAATTTGATTAGTTTATAAAAATTTTTTGTTTGCTTTCAAATTCAGAAAGTCACTTCGTATGACGCCCCTAAAACTCAACTGTACCCTTAAAAAATCAGGGTTTGCAAACATTTTTATAATGCAGTTACATCCTTGATTTTAATGCTTATCAATTTGATGTTTTTGTGTGTAGATATTGTAATTTTAATTAATTTCACTTAAGATTACTATGCTTTCTAATCCTTCTTATTTAGGGGTTTTAACCTAAATATTCAGAATGTGATTTTAATCTGATATTGTATTAAAAACTAAAAAAGCAGACAAACAATTTTCATCGTTTATCTGCTTTTTTATTACGGCGTTAATTAACCTTGATAACCCGTATAAAAACGCGAAAGGTTGTCACGCCTGACAACCAATCTTTGTTAACCTTAAATCTAATACTATGAAAAAATCACGATGCAAAGATAAAGCGTATTTTGTACACTTACAAGCTTTTTCTCAAATATTTGTGCCTAAACTATGTTTTATAACATAATTTTAGAATTTAAAGGCGGTTTCTAACAGAAAATTAATTGTTTTTATGTTTAAAAACATAAAACAACGGCTTAGTCAGTAATTTCAGTTACTTCGTAACCTATATTATCTACGGCTTTTTTAATGTCTTCGTCACTTACATTTTTGGTCAGCGCAAGTTTGGCTGTGTTGCTCTCAAGGTACACTTTGGCTTCTACACCATCTATATTATTCAGTACTTTTTCTACTCTGGCCGAGCAATGTCCACAGCTCATGCCTGATATTTTCAATGTTTTGTTAGTTATCATATCTTCTTTTTTAATTTGTTGCCCGATATTGTTGGTTTCAGACTTTATAACATCAGAAGTGGGTTTTTGGTTCTCTGTGTGCATCTGTCCGAGCCGGGGTTTAAAACTCAGAAGGCGCAATGCGTTAAGTACTACAGTAACAGAGCTGAAACTCATAGCTGCTGCTGCAAACATTGGGTTTAGTTTCAGGTTCAGACTCAGATAAAAAACACCGGCTGCCAACGGAATGCCGAAAATGTTGTAAAAAAATGCCCCAAAAAGGTTTTGCCTGATGTTTTGAATCACAGCTTTGCTGAGTTGCAGCGCCGAAACCACATCCAGTAAATCGCTGCGCATCAACACAACATCGGCCGACTCGATAGCAATGTCGGTGCCGGCACCAATGGCTATGCCTACCTGCGCGCGTGTAAGCGCCGGCGCATCATTAATACCGTCGCCCACCATGGCTACAATTTTACCATCGGCCTGCAATTGCCTGATTTTGTTTTCTTTATCCTGAGGCATTACTTCGGCCATAACGGTATTAATGCCTGTTTGCGACTGAATGTATTCGGCCGTTTTTTGATGATCGCCGGTGAGCATAATTACTTCTATGCCCATGGCCTTGAGCGCTTCTACGGCTCGGCTACTGTTAGCTTTTAATACATCGGCCACAGCTATAAGCCCTATTGTATCGTGGTTGCGAGCAATATAAAGTGGAGTTTTACCTTCGGCGCCCAGTAGGTTGGCGGTAGTTTCCCATTGACTTATGTCAATTCCTGCTTCACTCATCAGCGATGCGTTGCCGGCTTGTATCAGGTCATTATCTATACGAGCTGATATTCCTTTGCCCGGGATGGTTTCAAAATCGGCTATGGGAAGCAGAGTTATATTCCGCCTTTCGGCTTCAATGATAATGGCCTCGGCCAAAGGATGCTCCGATGGCTTTTCAAGGGTATAAGCTATTTGCAATAATTCATCTTCTGAGGTATTTCCTGAGCTGATTATGTTGGTTATCCGGGGTTTGCCCTCGGTGAGTGTGCCGGTTTTGTCTAATACCACGGTGTTGATTTTGTGCGCCGTTTCGAGCGATTCGGCCGATTTAAACAAGATGCCGTGTTCTGCTCCTTTGCCCGTACCAACCATAATGGCCACAGGTGTGGCTAAGCCCAATGCGCACGGACAGGAAATAACCAGCACCGCAATACCTATTGACAGGGCAAAATTGAAAGGATAACCGAGCGCCCACCATACAAGAGTAGAAATCAAAGCAATAGCTATTACGATAGGCACAAAAATACCGCTTATTTTATCTGCCAGTTTCGATATGGGCGCTTTGGAAGCTGAGGCTTCTTCAACCAGACTGATAATTTGCGCCAGCGTAGTGTTGTTGCCTACCCGGGTAGCTCTGAACGTAAAATAGCCGGTTTTGTTAATACTTGCCGACATAACGGTTTTTCCTTCGTCTTTGTACACAATCATGCTTTCGCCCGTAAGTGCCGACTCATCAATATTGCCATTGCCCGAAATGATTACACCATCTACAGGAATGCTTTGTCCGCTTCGTACCACTATCGTGTCGCCAACAGAAATGTCTTCTACGGCTATCTCGGTTTCGGTGTTGTTCTTAATTACGGTGGCCGTTTTGGGGGCTAAGTCCATCAGGCGCGAAATGGAATCGGTGGTTCGGCTTTTGGAGCGGGCTTCCAGATATTTCCCCAAAGTAATCAGGGTGAGTATGGTAGCTGCCGACTCGAAGTACAGGTCGTGCGAGTAAGCCATTACCAGCTCCATTTGCCCATGTCCCAGTCCGTAACCAATGCCAAATATGGCAAAAATACCATAAAAAACGGCCGCCGACGAACCAATTGCAATCAGAGAGTCCATATTAGGTGCAGCCCTGAAAAGTGTTTTGAATCCGGTTACAAAATATTTTTTATTGATAATCACAATCGGAATTGTGAGCAGGAATTGCGTAAAAGCAAAAATCAGCGCATTCTCATGTCCGGTAAAAAAGCCCGGAAGCGGCCAGTTCAACATGTGCCCCATGGATAAATACAGCAAAGGAAGCAGAAAACCAAGCGAAATCCACCATCGGTGATTCATTTCGGCCTGTTCCGATTGAACGTTGTTTTTAGCGGGCGTTGTATTTAATCCGGATGAGGAGGTTTGTTTTATATGAGCCTGATAGCCGGCATGTTCCACAGCTTGTTCTATAGCGTTGTTGGTGAGTGTATGTTCGTCGTAACTTACTGTCATGCTGTTGGTAAGCAGGTTTACTTGCACAACGTTTATTCCGTTGAGCTTACCCACGCTTTTTTCTACGTGAGCCACACATGCCGAGCAGGTCATACCTGTTACTTCAAATTTCTCGGTTTTCATCAGTAACTTGTAAATTGGGGTTTATAAAAACACTAACGTTTTCCTTGAGGTATTGTTTGAACTTAAATAATAGAAAGAAAATAATGTCTTATTTTTCAACATATACCATTTGACATAAATATATCATTGATGCTCTTTTGAACGTTTGTTGTACTTTCTTTAGGTTGATATGCCCGCTAAATGCCCCTGTTCCAGTCCAAAATCCATTTCAAAAAACAGCTATCCAAAATTACGATATATTTTTCTTCCTGTGACTTCAAATACGATAGTTCACAAAAAAAAACAAAGCTCGATCTCACATCGAACTTTGTTTGTGAAAACACATTTCCAAGCTACAAAAAAAATCAATGTCGGACATGCAACCATGTAGGTCAATAGTCCTATGATGAAATTTTAAGCAAAGCTATATACTTTGTTGTATCGCCCGAAAATAATGAGGTAAGTAGTTCGAAAATAGAGGTGAAACGAATTATCTCAGTCAATGTATTTGGCAAAGAAGTTTTTTTCGTATTTACTACCGATAGGTATTTTCTTTCCAGCCAAAGAAATAATCTTGTTTCGCACATGCTCTATCTTATTTATCGGGACTATATACGAGCGGTGAACCCGAATGAATTTATCTTCAGGAAGCTGCTCAATAATGTTTTTGAGTGTCATCCGTACAGTTAGTTTTTTATCCGGCATGTAGATGGTGAGGTAGTCATCAAAACTTTCAATCAGGCCTATGTCGTCAATCATAATTTTCGTCAGGCTGTAGTTGTGCCTTATCGACAGGTGTTTGCACACGTCGGACGACATTCCTCCTTTGAATATTTCACCGGCTTTTTGCGTTGCTTGTCTGAATCGTTCAAAGCTGTACGGCTTCAGCAGGTAGTCTACGGCATTAACGTTAAAGCCTTCAACGGCATACTCGGCAAATGCCGTTGTAAATATAGCCAAAGGCCTATCTTTTAATGCCTTGTATATTTCCAGCCCGTTGTGCTCTTTCATCTGTATGTCGATAAAAATCAAATCCACCGGGTAGCGTTTCAGGTAACGAAGCGCTTCGGTCGGGTCTGTAAAACTTTTTTTGAGCTCAATGTTATCTGTCATGGAGCAAAATTTCTCGATTATGCTGAGCGCGGGCGGTTCATCGTCAATGGCAATAGCTATCATTTTTTTAATTTGAGCTTTAGTTCTACTACGTATATGTGTTTGTCTTTGTTGATAAGCAAGTTGTAAGCCTGCGGATAAGTGAGTTCAAGTCGTCTCTTTACATTTTCAATACCTGTACCGATACGGCTGTCGCTACCACCACCGGGATGTATGTGGTTCCTGACTGTGAAATATAATTCATCCTTTTCGTTGACGTGGATAGCAATTTTAATTTCTGCTTTTTCGTTGTTGGTTAATGTGTATTTAAAAGCATTTTCAACAAATGGAATTAGAAGCAAGGGTGCAATCTTAGGGCTTTCACTGTCGGTTTCATCTGCTTCGAAAACTACACTTACAGTATCTTCGAGACGGATTTTCTGAAGCTCAATGTAATGGCTGATGTATTGTATTTCGTTGTGTAAAGGCACAAAATCATTTTTAATCTCGTCGGTAACATAGCGCATCAGTTCCGATAGCTGGATGATAGCTTCCGGGGTTTTTGCCGATTTGTTGAGCGCAAGCGCATAAATTCCATTCAGCGTGTTGTACAAAAAGTGTGGGTTTACCTGCGATTTCAGGTACGAAAGTTCGGCGGCTCTTTTTTCTTCCTGCGTTTTTTTCCACCAACTGTTTATCTGCAATAAAAACGAAAAAACAAGTACAAGTATGAATTTCAACAATGATTCCTGAAACATCATGTCCCGCATGAAAAAAAACAGGGGTCGATCTCCTGAGAATTCATTCATTGGCCTGTGGCTTTCGTGCCCACGAAATCCGTCGGGTGGCGGATTGAAGTGTCCGCCAAGTGGTTTGAAATCAGTCACAATAAACTGAGGAAGAAGTATAATGACAATGAATGACAACAGGGTAATAATTATCCAGATATAGTATTTTTTTCTTCTGAAAACTTCAGGAATTATGTAGTAATAATTAAAATAAAAGAAGAGGATAAGCAATGCAGAATTAATCACTCCTTTTATTTCCATTGGCCCGAAATTAAAGTCGGCATTAAAAAAAGAAGATCGGGGCATCGATATAAAAGGAAGCAACAGAAAAGCACAACAAGTTGCAACGTGAATTAGTATTTTTCTTGCTTTTGATTTCATTTATCCTTTTTGAATGTGGCGTAAGGTAATGTTTGTATTTGGCAAAAGTATAAATATTTATTTGATACAAAGCTCACATTTAGCGTAAAGCAATAAAAATCAACTTTTTTTAAATACTAAAGCCAATAGTTTTTTTGTGTCGAACATGCTAAATGTTAGTTGACGGGCTTGCGGAAGAGTTTTTTATTGTCCTACGAAAAGCTTTTTTGAGCTATTTCTGCTTTTATATACAAAATAGGTAAGAGTCTCACTAAAGCTGCCCCGGATTTTGGAACTGTCGTTAAGCACCAAATCGCAGCTTACAGTTTTCTTTGTTCCGTTACTGCTTACGGTTACAGTGCCTCTTGAAATAAGTTTTCGGGTAGTGTAGCTACTTTTCTTTTCGATATAATAGATGTACGATCCGATAACATATTCGGCTTTATCAACGTGAACTATCTCGCCGGGAGTTATCGTGTTAACTTCTCCGCCTTTTGATATTCTGTATATTCCGTTGGGGAGTATGGTGTCGGTAGGAGGTATGTATATTTCTTCAAGATACAGGTACTGCCCTGTGCCTGAAATTTCATTGTCGTTGTTGATGTATAGCGAGTCAGAAAACAGCGATAGCGATATCACATTGTTCAGGTTATTATAATCTTTGTAATAAGCTCCGTAAAACTCGGCATAACCCCAGGTGTATTGCGGGTTGGCGTTGTACGGGTACGCGTAATCAGGAGTATCGGTATAGCAGGAAGTCTGCAATACCGAAAACAGCATGAGCAAAAGATAGATGAACTTTATTTGTCGCATTTCCCTGATTATTGATTAATAACGATGTCAGTCCGGTTTTATTTTTTAGTTATCAATGGTTTTGCTGATATATTTTACCGGATACCATGCAGCTAAAAATCCCAATACCAGTACAGTAGCAAAAATAATTAATGCATCGTTGAGGTTTGTAACTACCGGATAAGCATCCACAACATAGCCGGCGCCCAGTTTCACTATGCCGTAATGTTCCTGAATAAGGCATAAGGCTGACCCGGTGATTACGCCAATAACGGCGCCTACAATGGAGATAAGCCAACCCTCGAACAAGAAAATGCGCTTTATTAAGCCATTGTTGGCACCCAGACTTCGTAGCGTTTGTATATCAGCTTTTTTATCAATAATCAGCATCGATAATGATCCGATAATATTAAAACTGGCAATCAGGAGTATAAAACTAAGAATAAGAAAAGCAATCCATTTTTCTATTTTCATAATTTTGTAGATGCTTTCTTGCTGTTCGTATCTATCTTTCAGTTGATAATCTTTACCGATTATTTGTTCAATTTTTTTTCTCACAAGGCTGATATCGGCACCTTTGGCTATTTTGAGCTCTACCGATGTTACCGTGTTTTCGGAGTACTCAAACAGGTTACGAGCCAGTTCTATGGAAACTAATACGTAATGGTCGTCGTACTGCGATTGGCGCACCGAAAATATGCCGGTTACAAAAGTTTGCTCCTGATTAAAACTACTCTCGGGGCGCAGCAGGTTGATGGTGGATGTTCTTTTGGGTGCATAAATATAGAGAGGATCGATGAAATGGGCATTAAACCCTAGTACCGTGGCTATGCCAATGCCCGGAACCGATCGCTCAAAACCCCCATCAAATAGCTGAAAATTACCATCGTACATAATGCTGTCGATATTGGTAAGTTTGCTGAAATTGCTGGTTACACCTTTTATGGTGGCCGGTGTTTGCTTGTCCTTAAAACGCAGTAGTGCATTATCTTCCACAATCTCGGTAAAAACGGCTACTTCTTTCAGTTTTTTTACCTGCTCAAACTCAGAACCTCCAATATCAAAAGTCTTTCCCTGTACGGCACTGATGCGTAAATCGGGGTCGAACTCCGAAAACATATTGGTTATCAATGATTCAAAACCATTGAAGACAGAAAGAACCACTATCAGAGCTATCGTACCGATGGATACACCAGCAGCCGATAGTCCTGATATGATATTGATGGCATTATGAGATTTTTTGGAGAAAAGATAACGCCGTGCTATCCTGAACGAGAAGGATAGATTGCTTAATTTTTTTCCTATTGTAGAACCGTTGCCAGACATATTTCTATTTTAATCAAGTTCAATAACTTCGCCTTCTTTCAGTGGCGATGGGGGATCACTCTTAAGCAAGTTATCAATATTCTCAAGATAATCCAGCGAATCGTCAATATGAAAATACAACTCAGGCACTATGCGCAATTGATGGCGAACCCGTTTTCCCAGTTCAAAGCGTATCGACTTGGTGTCGGCGTTTACCTGTTCCAATACAGCCTTTACTTTTTCGCCGGGAAATATGCTTAAGTGTGTGCGGGCTATGCTGAGGTCAGGGCTTACGCGCACCGCTGTAACGGTAATAATTGTGCCTTGCAGTGTACGTGCATAATTTAGAAATATCTCGCCCATCTCCTTCTGTAGCATGCGCGATATTTTTTGTTGTCTTGTTGTTTCCATATTCTTCGATTTCTTATTCTTTCCCGTAGGGAATATATTTTAATAGGATTATTGATATATTCAGTTGAAATTCCCCGTTAGGGGATAAATGATTTTTATTCAATATTTTTAAAAATGAATCTCTCATCATAATCTATTTCAAAAAGTTTGAGAAACTCAAGATATTCTTCTGTAAATGTTCGTTTTGAGTGCTGCTTCTCTTGTTGTTCAATATATTTTACAACGGAGTCAACCTGAGATTTGCTGTAACTAAACACCCCAAACCCTTCTTGCCATGAAAACTTTCCAACCACAAGTTTGTTCTCGTTAACCCACAACGAAGAGTTTCTTTTGACATCATGCATCAATTCTGAAGGCGATTGTTTTGGGTTCATACTTACAAGAATGTGAATATGATCCGGCATTCCATTAATTGAATAAACTTTGTGACTGTTTTTCGAGATTATTCCAATCATATATTTATACAAATCGGTTTTCCACACAGGGCTAATAAGTGAAGTTCGATTTTGAACCGCAAAAACAAAATGTAAATATATTTGAGAATAAGTATTTGGCATAAATATATGTTTATCCCCTACGGGGAATAAATATAAATTGGTTTTTTATTCTATTGATATGAAAGTCCTAACGGACTAAAATAGTTATTAGTGTTGCTCAGGATATAACCTTTCATAAAATAAATTTTCAATCCTCACCTCTAATTGGGTGGAATTTTCAGATTGATACAATATTGTTTCTCTACTATTATTCATTTCATAGGTTCTTTAAGTCCCCTTGTGGGGGAACCAACGGCAGCGACCGAAGGGAGATAATTAAGGACTTTATATCTTCCACTCAAATCCGTCCTTCGTGTCTTTTATCTCGAAACCAAGAGCTGTCAACTCATTGCGGATTTTATCGCTGGTTGCCCAGTCCTTGTTTTGCTTGGCTTGCAGTCTGATATTCAGCAACAAATCAATGGCTTGTTTGTAAGCTTCGTTACCACTGCCCATTTCCGATTCAGGTTTTAGTCCGAGAACATCTTCTATAAATGTTTTAAATACAGATTGTAATTCTTTTAAATCTGCTTCCGAAATTGTTTCCTTGCCATCGTGAATAAGATTGATGGCACGCAAAGCATCAAACAAATGTGAAATAACTATCGGCGAATTAAAATCATCGTTCATGGCTTCTTCGCAACGTGTACGCAAACCGGCTGTATCTACCGACGAGGTAGCCGAAGCTTTCAACTTTTGCAAACGGGCATAACCTTCCATCAATCGTCCAAAACCTTTTTCGGATGCCTGAAGCGCTTCGTTCGAGAAATCGAGCGTGCTCCGGTAATGCGATTGTGCCATAAAGAATCGTACAGTCATTGGGGAATATCCTTTGTCGAGCAAAGGATGATTTCCGGTAAACAACTCCTTAGGCAGAAATCCGTTTCCGGCACTTTTCGACATGCGCACGCCATTTACGGTCAACATGTTAGTGTGTAACCAATAATTGGCCGGTGCAGTGTGGTTACAAGCCTGCGATTGTGCAATTTCGTTGGTATGATGCGTGGCCTGTAAGTCCATTCCACCTCCGTGAATATCAAAAGTGTCGCCCAAGTATTTTGAACTCATGGCCGAACATTCCAAATGCCAACCCGGGAAACCCCAACCCCAGGGCGAAGGCCACTGCATAAGCGTTTCAGGCTTGGCCTTGATCCAGAGAGCAAAATCCAGTCGGCCTTTTTTCTCGTCCTGACCTCCAAGTTCGCGTGTTCCTTCGAGCAAATCGTCGAGTTTACGGTTCGTCAGAATACCATAATCAAAATCCTTGTTGTATTTTTCTACATCAAAATAAATAGTTCCTGACTTTTCATACGCATAACCGCTTTCAAGAATCTTCTTTACAATTTCAATTTGCTCCGAAATATGACCTGTGGCTGTAGGCTCAATACTTGGTGGCAATGTGTTGAAAATATTCAGTATCTCATGAAAACCAATGGTGTATTTCTGTACAATTTCCATCGGTTCCAGTTGTTCAAGTTTGGCCTTTTTGGCAAATTTATCATCGCCCTCGTCTCTGTCACCTTCCAGATGTCCCGCATCTGTAATGTTGCGGACGTATCGCACTTTGTAACCCAGATACAGGAAATAGCGGTAAATCAAATCAAACGAAATAAACGTGCGGCAATTACCCAGGTGCACATCACTGTAAACAGTCGGGCCGCAAACGTACATGCCGACTCTGTTTTCGTGAATGGGCACAAATAATTCTTTTTTACGACTGAGCGTGTTGTAGATATATAATTTTTGTTCCATAAAACCTAAATCTCCCAAAACAGGAAATTGTTTGTATATTTATTCATTATTTTTTTGAAGTATCTCAATTAATTTGCTTTCAAGTGTTTTTTTATCAGGCAAATATAGCTGGTATTTGCTCACAAACAACTGTGAGCTAATATTATGCATGGCATATTTTACCATGAGTTCATCCTTTTCCTTTGCAAGTACTATTCCAATAGGTGGATTATCACCTTCAGTATTTTCTTCATTTTCAAAGTAACCAAGATACATATTCATCTGACCTACATCTTCATATCCTGCTTCTTCCTTTTTTAAATCAATCAACACAAAGCATTTCAAAATACGATGATAAAACACAAGGTCGATATAATGTGGTCTGTTACCCAATGTAATACGATACTGACGGCCGACAAAAGCAAACCCTTTTCCGAGTTCGAGCAAAAACTGCTGCAGATTACTAATGAGAAGGCTTTCCAACTCTGATTCATTCAAATGATATGGCTCAGGTATTTGAAGAAAATCAAGGATATAAGGTTCCCGAATTATGTCGGACGGTTTCTGAACAATTAATCCTTGCTTTGAAAGTTCAAGAATCCCTTCTTTGTCTTTTGAAGCTGCAAGTCTGAGGAAAAGCGACGTTTTTTTCTGGCGTTTTAACTCAGGTATTGACCATTTTTCATGAATTGTTTGTAGCAGATAAAAATTTCTTTCTATCTTATCGGAAATTTTTAATAATTCAACATAATGCGACCAGCTTAATAAGTGAGAAGCCTTCTCACTTATTGAAAACTCTGTATAAAACAAACGCATATAAATCAAATTACTTCGGCTAAATCCCTTCCCTAATTTTTGCGACAAATCCTTCGATAGATTGTCAATAAGTGCTTTGCCATATTCAGCCTTCAATTTTCCGTTTTGCTCAAACTCTACAATGTACTGACCAATATTCCAATACGTTTCGACTAAATGCTGGTTTACGGCAATGGCAGCACTGTTCTGCCCTTTTATATAGGTTTCGGAAATCAGTTCAACTAATTCGTGATAATTATTTGATTTGGTTATTTCCATCTTCAAATTAGTATTTCATTGTTCCATAATTGCAAAAATCTGCTTTCTGTTGTACGTTTTTATTTCATCTTGATTCGTAAATATCATGATAATCTAAACCATTACTTTAGAATATCATGATATTCTATAAGTAGAACACCCCGTTATTATATTGTTATACAGATATTTATCATGAAAATGAAAAATTTACGCTAAAATAATGTCCCCTGCTCTCCAAGTTTCACTTTTCCCAGATGTTTGTACGCCAGTTCTGTTACTTCACGCCCACGTGGTGTCCGTTTCATAAATCCTTCTTTAATCAGGAACGGTTCGTACACTTCTTCCAACGTTCCGGCATCTTCGCCCAAAGCTGTGGCTATGGTTGTCAGTCCCACAGGACCTCCTTTAAATTTATCGATAATGGTATTCAGTATTTTGTTATCAATTTCATCCAAACCATATTTATCTATATTTAACGCTTCAAGAGCGTACAGCGCAATTTCAAGATCAATTACTCCGGTGCCTTTTACCTGAGCAAAATCGCGTACACGGCGTAAAAGAGCGTTGGCAATACGCGGCGTTCCACGACTACGACTACCAATTTCCACGGCCGCTTTTTGTTCGATGGGAATATTTAATAGGCTTGCTGAGCGTTTGATAATTCCGGTAATTACCTCAATATCATAATACTCGAAATGGCAATTAATCCCAAAGCGGGCACGCAGAGGAGCCGTTAGTAAACCACTGCGAGTAGTTGCTCCGATCAGTGTAAACGGATTCAAATCCAACTGAATAGAACGCGCACTCGGACCTTTATCTATCATGATATCAATCCGATAATCTTCCATAGCCGAATACAAATATTCCTCCACTATCGGGCTCAATCGATGAATTTCGTCGATAAAAAGCACATCGTTGGTTTCGAGGCTGGTAAGTAAGCCGGCCAAATCGCCCGGTTTGTCCAGCACAGGTCCTGAGGTAATTTTGAAACCGACATTCAGTTCATTGGCAATAATGTTCGAAAGCGTGGTCTTACCCAATCCGGGAGGTCCATGCAACAACACATGATCGAGCGATTCGGTACGCATACGAGCCGCCTGAACGAAAATTCGCAGGTTTTCAACAATCTTGTTTTGTCCCTGAAAATCGCCGAAACTAAGCGGACGTAAAGCGTTCTCGAATTCTTTTTCGCCTTTCTGGTTGTTTCGTATGTCGAAGTTTTCTTCCATTTCTTTGTATCACGCAAAGTCGCTAAGACGCAATTCTTTGAATGATTATGATTAAAATTATACGTATATGGTTTTGAGTAAAATACTTGTATTTTTAAACCATTTGCTATATTTATAAGTTATTTACCACTCGTTTTATTCCGTCTTTAATGAGATTCTCATTAAAGTTAATAAGTAATCCTAATTTAATATTAGTCAATTTCAAATAAGTCAAAAGTTGCTTGTAGTGAATAGGAGCCAGTTCCTCCACAGATTTTAGCTCTATAATAATTTTATTTTCTACAATCAAATCTGCTCTGAATCCAATCTCAAGTTTTTTGTCATTCCAAATAACCGGAATTGCTTTTTGACGTTCTACCTTAAATCCCAAATTAATTAATTCATGAAACATTATTTCTTCATAAACAGATTCCAGCAAACCAGGTCCCAGTTTGTTGTGAATTTGAAAAGCAATATTCACGATAAATTTTGATAATTCATTTTCAGTCATAGATCACATTTCTTAGCGTCTTAGCGACTTTGCGTGAGATATTATTTTGTCAGATTTCTGAACACTTCCTCCATGGTTCGCTCCACAATTCTCAGAGTCAGGATTTTATTATTTGTTTTAACCGCAAAATCAAAAATATCTGCACGAATATCTTTAGGAGCAAGTATCGTATAAACATTATTTCCTTTTGATGTTACTGAGCTGATATTTTCCAGACCACCCATATCGGTTTCGTTCAGAAATTCTACTTCAAATTGCAGGTTGTTCTCATCGAAATGACTGATTTGTGATATATCGGGATAATCGGCTACAATTTCGCCTTTGTTGATAATCAGTACACGGTTGCAGATAGCTTTTATTTCCTGCATGATATGCGTACTGAGCAACACCGTTCTGTCCTTCCCTAACTCACGAATCAGGTTTCTTATCTCTTCCAGTTGATTGGGATCAAGTCCGGTAGTAGGCTCATCCAGTATCAGTACTTTCGGGTTTGGAATAAGCGCCTGCGCAAGTCCTACCCGCTGGCGGTAACCTTTGGATAGCTGCCCGATTTTCTTCTGAAACTCTGGTCGTAAACCAACTTTATCAATCAATTCATCCACCAGTTTGTCTTTATCCTTGCCAATACCATGCGTTTCGGCCACAAATGCCAGATATTCTTTTACATACATATCCGTGTAAAGTGGGTTTTGTTCTGGCAAATATCCAATTAACGCGGTGGTTTTTACTGTGTTATCTTTTACTTCCAAATCGCATACTTTGACCGTGCCGGAGTTGTACGACAATGCTCCGGCTATAATTTTCATGGTAGTGGTTTTTCCGGCTCCATTAGGCCCTAGAAACCCAACCACTTCGCCTTGGCCTATTTCAAAGCTGATGTTGTTCAGTACGGTTTGGTTGCCGTACTTTTTTGATAAATTGGATATGCTGATTGACACAGATTTATTGGCTGTTTAAATATTGACCGTTTATTATGGCAAAATTACTAAATTCGTGTGGGAATGGAAAATAAAAGGGAAAGAAGTTCTTTTTTTACTCCTTTCCCTTGCTTATTTGTATTGCGTTTGTTTTTTACTTTCTAAAGCTTTTTATAACCGAAAGTAAGATATACCAGGTTATTATTGGAGCAAAGGCATCGAGTTTGAAAATAATCAGCAGAATGCAACAGACTCCCAGAAACACAAACTGCCAGCTGTTGTCTTTCCACCTGATATTTTTTAGTTTTAACGAAAACATGGGAAGTTCCGACACTAAAAGCCAGCTTGTAATGGCTGCCAGTAGGAGGGTAATCCAGTAAAATTCGCTCAAAGCCTGATGGTACGAGTAGCCCATGCCAACCCAGAAAATGGCGTTGGCCGGAACAGGCATTCCGATGAACGAACTTGTTTGGCGTTCATCAATATTGAACTTGGCTAAGCGCAATGCGGAAAACACAGGAATTATAAATCCGGCAAAAGCCAACCAATCCGGTAGTGCGCTTGCACTTAATATGGAAAATGCCACCACTCCCGGCGCTAATCCAAAGCTGATTACGTCGGCCAACGAGTCGAGCTCTTTGCCCATAGGCGAATAAGCTTTTAGAAGCCGCGCTGCAAAACCATCAAGAAAATCGAATACGGCTGACAGTAATACAAAAAACAGTACAGCCCTGTAATTTCCCTGAAACCCATAATACACAGCCACGCTTCCCGAAAAAAGATTAAGGCAGGTGATAAAGTTGGGGATGTAACTCCCTATCCCTCCACGCGAAGGCTTTATGTTACTATTATCTTTTACGCTTTCTATCATAGATTTTTTGTTTTTCTTTAATTTACTCCCGATAGCAATCGGGATAAACAGGGTATTTAGGGGATTTATTCTTTATTTTTTGAATCGATCCAAATGGTTACAGGGCCATTATTTATTAAAGCCACTTTCATGTCGGCTGCAAAGGTACCGGTTTTTACCTCTTTTCCCAACATTTCCGACACGGTTTTGCAAAAATGTTCGTAAAGCGGAATGGCTGTTTCATGCTTGGCCGCCCGAATGTATGATGGGCGATTACCTTTTTTAGTGAGTGCATGAAGCGTAAACTGGCTTACAATAAGTATTTCACCACCTATATCGGCTACAGAACGATTCATTACTCCGTTTTCATCATCAAAAATGCGTAACCCGGTTAATTTGCCGGCAAGCCAGCTACTGTCTTCGGTGGTGTCGCTCTCTTCGATACCCACCAGCACCATCAGCCCAAACCCTATGGCAGATTTAATCTTCCCATCAATTTCTACCGATGCGTTGTTTACACGTTGAATAACAATTCTCATATAATATTTTATCCTTTATAAAAAGGAACTTTTATGGCATGTTTTTTAGTTCTTCTTTCAGCTTTTTGGGCAAACCGGCCACTACTAAATCGTACGAATGCCGGATGAGTTCACACATAAAGTCTTTCGGAATTTGCGGATCGACCTTAACTGAGTTCCAATGTTTTTTATTGAAATGGTAAGCCGGAACTATGGCCGAAAACTCCTCGCGCAAAGCTATTGCCCGTTCAGGATCGCACTTCAGGGCTATTTGTGTTTCGGGGTTATCCAGCGGTAAGAGTGCAAACATTTTGCCTTGTACTTTCAGTACCAGACTAAATTCATCGAAAGGCAAACACTCTGTTACACCCTTCATGCCGAGGCAGTATTCGCGTAATTCTTCGTAATTCATTTCTCTAAGTTTAATGCTTAAGAATATAAAAAAGCATTCATAATTATGTCTTTTTTTACAAGTTAGCATGTTCAAAAAAACAGCAACAGATATGCGTTCACAAACTTACATATTTTGTTTCAAATGACATGTAAATCATTCAATAATTACGTCTGTACATGAAAAAACCCATCTATGAAATCAATCTCATAGGTGGGTTTACCTGTGTTTTAAAAACGTAATAGTCTAATTAACACTCACATTGCTGCTATATACAGTCACATCACTGCTTTCGTCTCTCTCAAGTTTGAGATGCAAAGGTGTTCTGTTCAGAACAAGTTTGGCGTTGTCAGCTATTTTAATCTCCGCGTTTTTATACTGTCCGTAGAGTTGTACATTGGTTTGATTTGTGGCATTCACCCGAATGGCATCAACAATAACATTGCTGTATACATCAACAGTTGCTGTGTCAGTTGCGTTTATGCGCATCTTTCCTATATTCAGTTCTCCTTTTTCGTTGGACGAGAAAGTCACCTTGCCGCCATGAACATCGAGGTTTAATGAATCTGATTGAAACTTGGTTATTTCAAACCAAACTGTTTTATGTGCGATTATTGATTTTACTTTTTTACAGTCAACAAACGTGCGTAAACCACCGTAAACGTAAAGCGTGTCGCTTACTAATTTGTACATCTGTTTTTTGGTAATTTCGTCTTTCAAAAACTCTACAGAAATAGTATTGGACGTACCCTGACTCAAATGTAAATCTGCTGCTTCTTCGGCAACAAGCACCGAAAATTCCTGCAAGGGATACGATTTTAAAACAACGTTGTTGCCTGATTCTTCTTTATGAAATTTTGAATCGATATACAAAACCAAAAGGCTGCCAATAACAAATACTGCAAAGGCCATTATAATTATTTTGCTGATTTTCATAACTTTGTATTGTTCTTTATGAGGTTTAATAAATCCATTAGGTCCGACTCTGTGAGTTTCAGTAGCTTTACTTTACGCATAAACTCGGGTAAATCGTTGCTGAAAAATTCTTTCTTCTCATTGTTGCGAATAAGCTCTACAGCGTTATCGGCTACAAAAAAACCTACTCCACGTTTATTTACTATCATCCCTGCATCTTCCAGTACTGAGTAGGTGCGCAGCAGGGTGTTGCGGTTTACCTCGTAGTCGGCTGCCAAATCGCGTACCGATGGTACACGCTCGCCGGGAAGCAGTTTCCCTTCAAGTATCTGATGACAAAGGTTATCTGCAATTTGCTGAAAAATACCTTTGGTCAGTTTAAAATCTATACTCATACTTGCTTTTCTTTAAGTTTAAAATAACCCAATGGTAAGAAAAATATCCAGGAAAAATAAAACATCGAAAACAGCCAGATATCTCTGTTGTCATAGGTTTTGTAAATCTTGTAAGTGGTAATTTCAAAATCCATACCGTCGGTACCGGGATAAAAAATATGTGCAAATGCCACAACCAATATGGCTACACTAACGATTAAAGCTGCCAATGCAATGCCGGTTTTAATCATGGCTAATTTTTTGAAAAATATCCTTACACTGAAAAGGAATATTCCTGCTGATACAAAAAATGCTACAATAGCAGCTGTTATTAGTGGCTCATTTTTGGTCGAAGTAAATAAGTATGAAAATTCAAAGACCTTGATTTGCGGTGCATGCTCAATTTTACTTAACGATATTAGTGCCGTAGCTCTCGCTAAGTAGGCATCTAACCAAAAAATAATAAAAAACATAAATGTGCCAATAATAACCCGGATAAGAAACTGACTTGCAAATTTCTCGAAACTAGACGATGGCATAAGCAAATAATTCATTGTGGTGGTCTTTGAACTCAAAGCCGGAAACGACAATCCTATAAAAGCGCCTAAGCCAATTAAACAGGTTGTAAATGTTATGGTGTAATTTATTTCGCCGAAATTTGATTGATACTGCCTTGTGGGCATTTGTATGTAAAGGATAATATACCCAAGAATAATTGCCCCAACGATGGTGAAAATATATTTTTTATAATTCAACAACATATCGTTGCGCAAAAGCAGATAAAATCTACTAAAACTGAAAAAACCGTTTGATTTCATGTCTCTGTTTTTTTAAATGGTTTTGTTGATGATGGCGTTAAACAGCAGTTCGAGATCAATGCCGGACTCGGTGGTGTTGATGGCGGGTTTTACAATCCGATATCCCAATGGACATTTTTCGCTATAAAGCACATGGTCATTGGCCTGAATCGAAGTCACGGTCTCGAAATATAATTTGCGCGTTATTTCATCCACGTTTTCGTTGTATATTATTGCTCCTTCGTCAATCACTACTATTTTGTCAATAATGGTGTCAATGTCTTTTACCTGATGCGTCGAAATCAGGATAAGCTGTTCGTCGGTAACCGAGCTAACCAGAATTTTGCGAAACTGGCTTTTCGATGGAATATCCAACCCATTGGTTGGCTCGTCCAGCACCAGCACTTTGCAGTTGGTTGCCAGGGCAAAAGCAATGAGAAACTTTTTGCGCTGTCCGTGCGAAAGCTTATTCAGATTGGACGACGGCTCGATTTCAAATTCTGTAAAAATGGTTTTTAGCTTCTCGTGGTCAAATGACGGATACAATGGGCTGAATGCTTTAATGTAAGTGCTGATGCTTACATGCGGAAATGAAAACTCCTCAGGCACCATATAAATGTCGGCCAAAAAATTGGGATTGCGACTGAATGGAGTGTAACTATTTACGTGAACATCGCCCGATTGGGGTTGAATTAGCCCTGCAATCACACTCAGTAGTGTCGACTTTCCGGCTCCATTTTTGCCAAGTAGCCCAACGATGCGTCCATTTTCAAGTTCCAACGAAAAATTGTTGAACAATGGCGATTTCCTTTTGTAATAAAACGAAAGATTTTTAATTTTAATCATGGCATATAAGTATAGTGGTCTATGTAACTATGCCACAAAGAAACAAACAATATTTTAATTGACAAAATAATTCTGAGCAATTTTTTTAAATTTTTTATTCTAAAATAATTAAGTTGTTTATAATAAGGTGATTGTGATTTTTGCTTCTTGGTTCATCTAAATCTGATTACATCAAAAAAAAAGAGCACCAACCGAATTTATTTTTCGGCCGATGCTCTCTCTATCTCACTTAAGTGTATCTTTATTTCACTTCCACCCCATTGGTTACTGTAGCGCCAGGGCGAATAAGCACTAATTTGCCATCAGCATTTTCGGCGGAGAGAATCATTCCTTCGCTCATAATACCGCGGAGCTTGCGGGGCTCGAAGTTGGCGATAAAGCAAACCTGAGTCCCAATCAGTTCTTCGGGATTTGGGTACGATGCTGCTATTCCCGAAAGGATAGTGCGTCCGCCCATGCCATCGTCTAACCTAAACTGAAGCAGTTTGTCGGCTTTAGGTACTTTTTGGCAATCGAGCACCGTAGCCACACGAATGTCCATCTTCATAAAATCGTCGAAAGCCACGTTCTCTTTCACCGGATTGGGCTTGTAAGCAGCTGCTTCGTTGGCTTTTTTGGTGTCGAGTAACTTCTGAATCTGCGCGGCAATGGTTTCATCTTCAATTTTCTCAAATAATAATTCCGGAGTTCCCAGTTGTTCGCCGGCCTTTAACAGGTCAATCCGCCCCAGTTCTTTCCAGTCGAAGGTGGATAGATTCAGCATATTACGCAGTTTTTCGGAAGTAAATGGCAAAAACGGTTCAAACGCAATGGCCAGATTTGCTGCAATCTGCAAGCTCAGGTGCATAATGGTGGATACGCGATCCATGTCAGTTTTGGCTACTTTCCATGGTTCGGTGTCGGCCAGATATTTGTTGCCGATACGTGCCAGATTCATCGCTTCTTTCTGAGCGTCGCGGAACCGGAAGTTGTCCAGCAATTTTTCCACATCGGCTTTCACGTTTGCAAATTCATCCAGTGTTTGCTTGTCATAGTCGGTTAGTTCGCCCAGCGCAGGTACTTTTCCGTCGTAATATTTCTGAGTAAGCACCAAAGCCCTATTGATAAAGTTGCCAAAAATGGCTACTAATTCGTTGTTGTTGCGAGCCTGAAAATCCTTCCACGTAAAGTCATTATCTTTTGTTTCGGGCGCGTTGGCAGTAAGTACGTAGCGAAGCACATCCTGTTTTCCGGGGAAATCTTCGAGGTATTCATGCAACCACACTGCCCAGTTGCGCGAGGTGGATATTTTGTCTCCTTCGAGGTTCAGAAACTCGTTGGCCGGCACGTTGTCGGGCAGAATATACGAGCCTTCAGCCTTAAGCATAGCCGGGAATACAATGCAGTGAAATACAATATTATCCTTGCCAATAAAGTGCAACAGACGGGTTTCGGGATCTTTCCACCATTTTTCCCAGCTTCCGAATTTTTCGGGCTTAGCGTCGCAAATTTCTTTGGTGTTGGAGATATAGCCTATCGGCGCATCGAACCAAACATAGAGCACTTTGCCTTCGGCGCCTTCCACCGGTACGGGTATCCCCCAATCGAGGTCGCGGCTTACGGCACGGGGCTGTAAGCCCATATCGAGCCAGCTTTTGCACTGTCCGTATACATTGGATTTCCATTCCTTGTGATCTTCCAAAATCCACTGGCGCAACCATGCTTCGTGCTGATCCAGAGGCAGGTACCAGTGTTTGGTTTCCCGCATCACGGGGGTAGAGCCGCTGATGGCCGACTTAGGGTTAATCAGGTCGGTAGGGCTGAGCGATGTGCCGCAGGATTCGCACTGGTCGCCATAAGCATTTTCGTTTCCGCAATGCGGACATTTACCGGTGATGTAGCGGTCGGCCAAAAATTGCTGCGCTGTTTCGTCGTAATATTGTTCGCTGTTTTGAATAACAAAGCCATCTTTTTTGTCGATGGTTTTGAAAATATCCGAAGCCATCCTGCGGTGAGTTGTGGAGGTTGTGCGGGAATAAACATCGAACGAAATACCAAAGTCGGCAAAGGATTTTTTGATAATTCCGTGGTAACGATCCACAATGTCCTGAGGAGTAACTCCTTCTTTTTTAGCTTTAATGGTGATGGGCACCCCGTGCTCGTCGGAGCCGCCGATAAAAATTACCTCTTCACCTTTCAGACGAAGATAGCGCACGTAGATATCGGCCGGAACATATACACCAGCCAAATGCCCGATATGAACCGGACCGTTGGCATAAGGCAAAGCAGAAGTTACGGTGGTACGTTTAAAGTTTGTCATATAAATGTTGAATTGTTGTAGGTTATCCGCTGAGTTTGTTGTCCAAAGCTGCTTTAGTTGTTTTATACCTTTATGCCGGATGGGCTGTAAAAAACATCAGCTTGATTTATTGATTCACGAATGAACCTCGATAAACGGGCTGCAAAGATACGGAGATTTAATGAATTTTTGAAAAATTATTGATAAATAGATATATCTTATTCTTGAAAATGACGGTTATAGACTTTGTTTTGTTAATTGTTATTGCTCTCAATATGTCTTTTTTATATGCAAGATTGGACTTTTTCCTTTGTATTTAATGATTGCCTATTCCTGTTTCTTGTTTATCTTTGTAATACAAAAAAGCAAACCATGTCACTAAGTTCTAAATATATCAACGTGATTGTGCCTCTGCCTCTGGCTGCTACTTTCACATATTCAGTTCCGGATGAATGGGCCGATTCTGTACGGGTTGGTATGCGTGTGGTTGTGCCTTTTGGTAAGCGGCGGCTCTACACGGCCATTGTATCGCTGATTCATACTTTCAAGCCCGAAACTGTATACGCCATTAAGGATATCGTTTGCTTGTTGGATAGTCAGCCTGTACTCAGATACCCACAGCTGAAGTTTTGGGATTGGATAGGGAGCTATTATCAGGCCTATCCGGGCGATGTGTTTCAGGCGGCTGTGCCGGCGGGACTAAAGCTTGAGAGCGAAACGCAGGTTTGCATCAATCCTGACTATGAGGCCGAGACTTACCTGAGCGACAAGGAGCAAAGAATACTCGACGCCTTATCGGACGGAAAACCACTGAGTGTAGATGTACTGACTAAAAATACCGGTATACGCGATGTATTGCCTACTCTGAAAATGTTGCTCGAAAAAAATGCTGTGGAAGTAAACGAAGAGCTTACCCAAAAATTCCGGGCGCGTACCGAAGCTTATGTTCGCCTTACCGATGAAGCACGCAAGGACGAGAATCTGCAAAAAATTTTTGATGATTTGGGGCGGGCTAAAAAACAGCTCGATTTGCTGATGATATACATGGATTTATCCAAGTGCCTGCATCCTAAGCTGACTCGCGAGGTGTCAAAGAAAGAACTTACGGACAAGTCGGGAATGAGTACTCCGGTGCTGAATAGCCTTGTTGAAAAAGGAGTTTTAGAAATTTATAAAAAAGAAATAGGACGGCTTGACGTAAGCAATACCGAAACAAGTGCACTATTCCCGCTCAACGAGCATCAGAAATTAGCGCTGCATCAAATTGAAAAACAGTTTGTTGATAAACCGGTGGTGTTGTTGCATGGCATAACATCAAGCGGTAAAACCGAGATTTATATTCATTTAATTCAGAAAGTGCTGGCCGAAGGTAATCAGGTGTTATATCTGGTGCCTGAAATAGCTCTGACCACTCAGCTTACTTCCCGACTCAAACGTGTTTTTGGTAACAAGCTGGGGGTGTATCATTCAAAATTTTCGGATGCCGAGCGTGTGGAAATCTGGAATAATGTATTGAATGATAAGGGTTACGAAGTTATTATAGGTGTGCGCTCCTCGGTTTTTCTGCCGTTTCGGAAATTGGGTCTTCTTATTGTTGATGAGGAGCACGAATCCAGTTTTAAGCAGTACGACCCCTCACCGCGTTACCATGCGCGCAATGCCGCTATTGTGCTGGCTTCGATGCATGGTGCTAAAACCTTACTTGGTACGGCTACTCCTTCGGTAGAAACATATTTTAATGCCACCACCGGAAAATATGGATTGGTGGAATTGCAAAAAAGGCACGAAGAGATCGAGCTGCCTGAGATTTTGGTGGTGGATACCAAGGAGGCTTATCAAAAAAAAATGATGGAAAGTCATTTTTCTGATTTGCTGCTTGAAAAAATTAAAAAGGCTTTAGCCAATAAGGAACAGGTTATTTTGTTTCAGAATCGTAGAGGGTATGCGCCTTATATTGAGTGTAAAGCCTGTGCCTACGTGCCTAAATGTAAAAATTGTGATGTGAGCCTGACTGTACACAAGGTTTTCAATACGCTTACCTGTCACTACTGTGGCTATACGGAACCTATTCCTCAAACGTGCCCGTCGTGCCATACGCCGGCGCTCAGTACCAAAGGTTTTGGTACTGAAAAAATTGAGGATGAAATACGCCAGATTTTTCCTGAAGCCCGGGTGAGCCGGATGGATTTAGATACCACGCGTTCCAAAAAAGGTTATGAGAAATTGATTACTGACTTTGAGCAACACAAAGTGGATATTCTTATAGGAACTCAGATGGTGACCAAAGGCCTTGATTTTGAACATGTGAGTCTGGTGGGTATCCTGAATGCCGATAATATGCTCAATTTTCCTGATTTCAGAGCGCACGAGAGGGCTTTTCAGCTTATGGCGCAGGTAAGTGGCAGAGCGGGGCGGAGAAACAAAAGGGGATTGGTGGTTTTGCAAACCTCGCAGCCCGAGCATCCTGTAATAGGGCAGGTGCTGCGCAACGATTATGCGGCAATGTTTCAGCTTCAGAGTGCCGAACGGCAGCAGTTTAAGTATCCGCCTTATTACCGCCTTATCCAGATTACATTGCGGCATCGCGACGTGAATATCTTAAAGCAGGCTTCGTACGAAATGGGACGGCAGCTGCGGTCTGTTTTCGGCGAACGTATCCTCGGGCCTATTGACCCTTCAGTTTCGCGGATTCAGAATTTTTTTATCAAGCAGATTATTCTGAAAATTGAAAATGAGGCATCGCCTTCCAAAGCCAAAGAGTTGCTGAATCAGATTACTGATAATATTCTGGCCGATTCCCGTTACAAAGCGCTTAAAGTAGGATTGGACGTGGATCCCATGTAAAACTAAAAAAACCTTACCGGTTGAATCAAACACGCCGGCAAGGTTTTTTAGTTTACAGAAATTGCTTTCAGTTAATAAGCATGGTCATCGCTATTGATGTCGGCAATGTCGGTACGTTTCTTTTCCATCGACCTCCAGCCATAAAATATATAAGCCAGAACAAAAGGTATAAGGATAGAAACAATGGTCATTGCTTTTAATGTAAATTCACTTGACGATGAGTTGAATATTGTGAGTGAGCTTTGCAAATCGGTAGCTGACGGGTAGTAAGCTGTATTGTTATATCCGGCAATGAGCAACAGGCTGCAAACTGTAATTATTGTGCCCGGGCCTGCAAGCCAGATTCCTTTTTTAAATTCGGGTTTCAGTATTGTCCAGATAATTCCTCCAAGTACAGCCACTACTCCCAATAGGAATAGCACCAATACAACCGGAAGCTCTATCAGGTTGAAAAAGTATTTGTATTGCACAAGCGACACTTCGCCGGTTGCAGGGTCAACGGCAAAACCTTTGGCTAATAAAGTCCAGATTACAAAAGCCAGGAAGAATACTACAAAAGGAATGGCATTGATAATTAGCGCTTTTCTTGAGCTTTTTTCAAGGTTTTCGTTGTTCAAGCGGTTGATGAAAAACAAAGAGGCTAATGTGCGCGAAAGGAAAAATACTGCCAATCCAAGAAACCAGTTGCGTAAATTGAGCAATGCTTCCAATCCGTGCCACTCGTTGCCCCACTGACTGATAACCGGGCTGCCAATTTCAGAGGCAATGTTGGCCTTGTTTACCGAAAAGTCTGAGCCTGTAAAGAATGTAGCAATAGCTGCTCCAATCAGGATAGTACCCAAAAGTCCGTTGATAAACAGGAAGGAACGATAGGTGTTTTTACCCAGAAGATTGCCGGGTTTCGACTGAAACTCGTATGATACAGCCTGAATTACAAAGCAGAACAAAATAGCCATCCAAACCCAGTAAGCTCCACCAAAACTGGTAGAATAGAACAATGGAAATGATGCAAAAAATGCTCCGCCAAAAGTTACAAGCGTTGTAAATGTAAATTCCCATTTACGACCTAATACGTTCACCAAAAGGCGACGCTCGTCTTCGGTTTTCGACAGGGAGAAAATCATGGATTGACCACCCTGAACAAATAGCAGGAAGGCTAAAATTCCACCCAAAAGCGAAATAATAAACCACCAGTAATGTTGAAGAAATGAATATGTGAACATAATATCTTTATTTTTAAGATTGATTAATTAATTGTCGTTAGCCAATACTAAAAACCCACCTCCTCGCCGGGATGGAGTTTCGGGGGCTTTTTTTATTCGTGATGTGGTCCTTTTTTGATTTGTTTCAGCATAATTCTGATTTCGGCAATCAGCAGTGTTGTGAACAAAGCAAGGAACAAGAAGGAAGTTATTTTTACCGACTGTGCCGCGATAGCCGAAACTGATACATTGACCGGTAATAAATCCTGAATAGCCCATGGCTGACGACCAACCTCGGCAACTAACCAACCAAGCTGCGATGCTACATATCCAAGCGGAATACTCAGCAATGCAACCCATAATAGCCATTTGTATTTTCCTACATCGTATTTTTTTACATAACTCAGCAGGGTAAACAGGGCAAACAGTACAATAAAGTACATACCCAGAGTGACCATAATGTGGAATGAGTAGAAGGTAATAGGAACATTAGGTATGGCTTGCTCGGGTGAATCCAAATAGGCGTAACCAAAATGATCAAAATTTTCTTTTAGCGTAGCTTTATGTTGTGCTGCTGCTACAGTATCTTTATCAGCTTTGGCTTTTTTATAATCTGCCAATGCTTTCTTAGCTATTTTTCCTTTCTCATTTCGCTCAGCAAACGACAGTGCTACACCATCTTTGGTTTGGTAGCCGCCCTGAAGAATATCATTAATACCCGGTACAAAGGCATTAAAATCCCGATAGCCTAAAAACGAAAGTGCTTTGGGGATAGTAATGTTCATCAGGTAAGGATCTACGCTGTCGTTGTATGCTTTTTTGTCGGGGTTAAGTATGCCTACGGCTACTAAGCCGGCACCTTTCTGACCGTTGTAAAGGCCTTCCATGGCAGCCAGTTTCATGGGTTGTTCCTGCGCTACATTGTAAGCCGACCCATCGCCGCTAACAGCTGTAAGGATAGAGGCTACCAAACCAAAAGTAGCGGCTACTTTGATACTTTTTTTGGCAAAGTCGGTTTCGCGCTTTTTGATAAGAAACCATGCACTTACACCAAGTACAAAGAGTGAGCCTACAATCCAGCTGGAAACAACCGAGTGGAAGAACTTGTTTAATGCAAATGGCGATAGTATGGCCCAGAAATCAACCATCTCGTTACGAACGGTGTCCGGGTTAAATTCCATACCCACCGGATGTTGCATCCATGCGTTGGCCACCAAAATCCAGAAGGCCGACAGTGTGGCACCAAATATGGTGAGCCAGGTTGAGGTTAGGTGAAATCCTTTACCCACTTTGTTCCAACCAAAAAACATGATGGAAATAAAAGTGGCTTCCAGGAAAAATGCCAGAATACCCTCGATGGCCAACGGTGCACCGAAAATGTCACCTACAAACCAACTGTAGTTGGACCAGTTGGTGCCAAACTCAAATTCGAGAATAATACCGGTAGCCACGCCAATTGCAAAATTTACTCCAAACAGAGTCATCCAGAATTTGGTGGCTTTTTTCCATTTTTCATCACCTGTGCGGTAATAAATGGTTTCCATAATAGCCTGAATTATCCCTAACCCAAGCGTAAGCGGAACAAAAATCCAGTGATACATGGCAGTGAGCGTAAATTGCGCTCTCGACCAATTGACTAATGATACGTCTAATAGTTCCATAGAATTAATAAGTATTAATAATTAAAGGGTGTTGAATCTTATTTATTGATTAACTTCTGTTGTATGTGGACTGCCCGCTCCAGGCTGGTAGCAATGTTGGTTTTCAAAAAAATGTGGAAAATGAAGGTTGCCATTGTTGACAACATGATAGGCTTCTGCATATACAGATGCACTCAAAAAGCTTTGAGTCATGTCACTGTTCAAAAAAGAATAGTGCTTAAAAACAGGTAATTTGTTAAACATAAAGAGCTTTTTTTGTCGTTCTCTGGTTTGATTAATTTTATGTCAGACAAATATACAAAGTATTTTTGATATGTTTTCAAAACTGTATTAATTTTTATTATTGCACCTTATTTTTTTTTGATTTCATGAGTAAGGTGTGATATAAGCCGACGGGGATTTTCAGCTGGCAATGCGAATTTATGTTTTTGTCACCTTATTTCAGTTTACAAGCTTTAGTTCCGTAAAACAAAAAAAGTTGCCCTATGTTAAAAAACACAGACAACCTTTTTTATAAGTTTACTAATACCTGAAAACTGATTTAGTTCCCTATTTCCGAAAGAAATTTTATACGCACCAGGCGTACTTCTGTTTCGCTGTAATCATCTTCGCCCAGTTCGCGTAGCGCAGGCTCTATTTTGTCGGTCTCGGCGCTTCCAAAATAGTCAAATATCTCATCTATCCTATCCGAGTCCATTACTTCGTCCAGAAAATAGTCGATGTTTATTTTCGTGCCCGAATATACAATGGCCTCAAGTTCGTCAAGTAATTCTCCTATTTCAAGGCCTTTGGCCATGGCTATATCATCCAGCGCAATTTTTCTGTCGATAGACTGTATAATCGAAACTTTTAATTTTGATTTATTGGCTACAGTACGCACCCGAAGGTCTTCCGGACGGATTATTTCGTTTTCTTTTACATGTTCCTTAATTACTTTCAGGAATTCCTCGCCATAGCGTTTGGCTTTGCCTGCTCCCACACCCGGGATGTTCTGAAGCTCGTCCATGGTGATGGGGTAGGTGGTAGCCATCGCTTCGAGCGACGGATCCTGAAATATTACAAAGGGTGGTACTTCTAGCTTTTTCGATAGCTTTTTTCTCAAATCTTTCAGGATGGAGAAAAGAATATCGTCGGCAGCACTGGTTCCTCCCGAGTTTTTAACTACAGTTTCCTCTTCTTCGTCGTCAAATTCGTTATCTTTTACAATCTGGAACGAAGTGGGTTTCTTCAGATACGCTTTGCCGGCGGCAGTAATTTTTAGCAATCCGTAGTTCTCAATATCTTTTGAAATATACCCCGCTATAAGCGCCTGACGAATGACAGCATGCAATATCTTTTCGTCTTCGTCCGAGGCCGAAGCAAAAGTATCAAGCTCATCGTGTTGATAAGATGTTATATCTGAAGTTTCATTTCCCCTCAGGATATCTACAACGTGTTCGGCTTTAAATTTTTCCCGAACTGCTAAAATAGTTTCTAATGTAAGCGACAGTAATTCTTGTCCTTCAATAAATTTACGTGGTTTCATACAGTTATCACAACATGCACAGTTTTCATTTTCATACTCTTCACCGAAATAGTGTAATAATAGCTTTCGGCGGCATACCGACGATTCGGCATATGCTTGTGTCTCTAATAATAATTGGTTACCTATTTCCTGCTCAGCTACCGGCTTACCTTGCATAAATTTGCGTAGTTTTTCCAGGTCTTTGTACGCATAAAAAGCTATACACTGACCTTCGCCGCCGTCGCGTCCGCTTCGTCCTGTTTCCTGATAATAGCCTTCCAGACTTTTGGGCATATCGTAATGCAATACAAAGCGCACATCGGGCTTGTCTATCCCCATGCCAAAGGCAATGGTAGCTACTATTATCTGAACTTTTTCCATCAGGAATTTGTCCTGATTTTCACTTCTTAATGCTGAATCCATACCTGCATGGTATGGTAAGCAGGAAATTCCGTTCATATGAAGCGTTTCAGCCAGTTCCTCAACCTTTTTGCGGCTCAGGCAATATATAATTCCTGACTTGCTTCCCTGTGAGCGGATATATTTTATAATATCTTTATCAATATTATTTGTTTTCGGTCGTACTTCGTAGTAAAGGTTAGCTCTGTTGAACGACGATTTAAATACGTTGGCATTCAACATGCCTAGATTTTTCTGAATATCGTGCTGCACCTTGGGGGTGGCAGTGGCTGTTAGCGCTATCAGTGGCGCAGCGCCTATTTCATTAATTATCGGTCGTATTCGCCGGTATTCCGGTCTGAAATCGTGTCCCCATTCCGAAATGCAGTGAGCCTCGTCTACAGCATAAAAAGAAATTTTTATCTGTTTCAGAAACTCAATATTTTCTTCTTTTGTTAGTGATTCGGGAGCTACGTACAAAAGTTTCGTCTTTCCGTTCACTATATCGTCTTTTACCTGTTCGATGGCCTGTCGGGTCAACGACGAGTTGATAAAATGTGCTACTCCATCTTCTTCGCTGAAATTCCGCATGGCATCTACCTGGTTTTTCATCAGCGCTATCAGCGGCGAAATTACAATGGCCGTTCCGCCCATCAGTAATGACGGGAGCTGGTAGCATAACGATTTACCTCCACCGGTAGGCATCAGTACAAAAGTATCTTTGCCATCAAGAACATTCTGTATTATGGCTTCCTGATTGCCCTTAAATGAATCAAAGCCAAAATGCTTTTTCAAATGTTCGGTTAATACGGAATGTGTTGCCATATCAGATTATTGCTTGTCAAAAAAATGGTTTGCGAAAGTAGCATTATTTGTTGATAAATCTGCGTGTTGTGCAGAAAAAATTAGTCTTTTTTTTTCTGTTTCTTCACACAATGATTATTTTATCACATTTATTGATTGTAGTAACAAAATTATAAACAGATTTTAAATGTACAAGTGTTTTTGAAAAAAAAAACCGGACATTAACTAAAAATTTAAGTCAATGTCCGGTATTTTTAATTTAAATATCTGAATATCATCAAAATATGTGAAAATATTTTATGCGATTTTCAATCTATTGATATTTGTTTTTTCTATTTTACTTTGCGCGTAATCGATGGTTATATGTAGTTTGTTCTCTTTTTGAGAAGGCATTTCATACATTTTGTCCATAATAATGGTTTCGGTGATCGACCGAAGCCCTCTGGCACCCAGTTTGAACTCAATAGCCTTATCTACAATATAATCCAAAACTTCGTCTTCAAACACAAGATCTATCTGGTCCATTTTGAATAGTTTCAGATATTGTTTAATGATTGAATTTTTGGGTTCAGTCAGTATCCTGCGTAGCGCTACACGATCAAGCGGCTCAAGATAAGTCAGGATAGGCAAACGCCCGATAATTTCGGGAATGAGGCCGAATGACTTAAGGTCTTGTGGAGCAATGTATTGAAGCAGATTTTTTTTGTCGATAAGATCGTTTTCGGCAGCGGCTCCATAGCCAACTACGCGGGTGTTGAGGCGCGAGGCAATTTTTTTCTCGATACCATCAAAAGCGCCGCCACAGATAAACAGGATGTTTTGTGTATTTACGGCTATCATTTTCTGGTCGGGGTGCTTGCGCCCTCCCTGTGGCGGCACGTTCACTACCGAGCCCTCAAGTAGTTTGAGCAGCCCCTGTTGCACGCCCTCGCCACTTACGTCGCGGGTGATGCTTGGGTTGTCGCTTTTGCGGGCTATTTTATCTATCTCGTCGATAAATACAATGCCTCTTTCGGCGGCTTTTACATCGTAATCGGCCACTTGCAGCAGGCGCGTAAGTATGCTTTCTATATCTTCGCCTACGTATCCGGCTTCGGTAAGTACTGTAGCATCTACAATGGTAAATGGTACGTGCAGCTTCTTGGCAATGGTACGGGCAAGCAGAGTTTTGCCTGTGCCGGTATAGCCTACCATGATGATGTTAGATTTTTCTATTTCCACATCATCGTTGGTTTTTTCCTGCATCAACCGTTTATAGTGGTTGTAAACTGCTACCGAAAGAAATTTCTTTGCTTCGTCCTGACCAATTACATATTGGTCAAGGTATTCTTTAATCTCAACGGGTTTGGGCAGTTGCTCTTTGTGCAGATTGGGTAGTTTTGATCTGGTACTTGTATTCTCTTTTACAATTTCGGCAGCTTGTACGGCACATTCGTTGCAGATATGTACTCCGTCCTGCCCCATGATAAAAAAGTCGACCTGCGATTCGGGTCTTCCACAAAAACTGCAGTGTTTTGTTGTTTTAGCCATAATATTATAGTCTACAGCTACTAAGCCATAGTCCAAAAATAAGTTGTTGTATTTTTTTTAGCAGGCGAGCGGGCATTTTACATGCTTAAAGATTGTAGAGCAGTATTATCCACAGGAGTTTTTTTGTTCTTAAATGCCTACTCCAGCTACTCGCTTTCTGTTACAATTATTTTTTCTTTTCGTTAATCAATACTTTGTCAATCATACCATATTCAAGGGCTTCGCCTGAAGTCATCCAGTAATCACGGTCTGAATCTTTCTCAATTCGTTCAAACGGATTTCCGGAATGATCGGCTATGATGGTATAAAGTTCTTTTTTGAGTTTTTGTATTTCGCGAGCTGTAATTTCGATATCGGAGGCTTGTCCTTGAGCGCCACCCATAGGCTGATGAATCATAACACGGGAGTGTTTCAATCCTGAGCGTTTTCCAGTGGTGCCGGCTACAAGTAGCACTGCAGCCATCGATGCTGCCATGCCGGTACAGATGGTGGCTACATCTGAGCCAATAAACTGCATGGTGTCATAAATGCCCAGTCCGGCATAAACCGATCCACCCGGAGAATTGATGTAGATAGAAATGTCTTTGCCCGGATCAGATGAGTCGAGAAAAAGCAACTGAGCCTGTATTACGTTGGCTGTATAGTCGTCAACCTGTGTACCCAGAAAAATGATGCGATCCATCATTAGGCGCGAAAAAACATCCATTTGAGTTACGTTGAGCTGACGCTCTTCCAAAATGGAGGGTGAAATATAGTTGTTGGTTATGCTTGTGTATTGGTCAAGCGCTAAGCCATTCATCCCCAGATGTTTGGTGGCATATTTGCGAAATTCGTTGTCCATATTCTTTAATTGTTTTTTTTATGTGGTTTGGTTTGAAAAATTTAAATATCTATTTATACCTATAACAGAAAAAGGCTTTCCACCGTTTTCATAATATCAAACAAAGGTATAAAAAATTTGTTTAATTTTATTCCGGTAAAAGCCTTTTCAGCCCGAATTAATTTATTTTCAGGCAATAATGGGGGTAATTAAGCCTCGAATAGCTTGTTAAAGTTTTCGATCGAAATTTCTTTTGTTTCGAGCTTAACAGCGTTGCGTACAACTTCGAATACTTTATCTTCGGCTACTTTTTCGATGATATTTTTCAGAGTTTCCTCTTTTTTCATCATATCTTTGGCGTAGTTGGCTACTAATTCTTCGTCCATACCTACCATGCCGTATTGTGCAAATTGTGCCCGGGTTATTTTCTTAGCGTATTCTTCCACGTCGGCATTTTCAATTTTTACATCATTGGCTTTGGCTATTTTATCTTTGATAAGTTGCCATTTCAGGTCGGCTATCATTTTCGGATAATCTTCTTCAAGCGTTTCCGGAGTGATATTTTTGTTGGTTTCGAGTACCCAGCGTTTCAGGAAAGCATCCGGAAATACCAGGTTTTCGTATTTGGCTAAAAGTACTTCGCGGGCATCAATTCCAAATTTATATTCGCTGTCGCTTTTCAGGTTTTCCTGAATATTTTCTTTGATTTTGGCGCGGAACTCTTCTTCTGAGTTAACTACTCCTTCGCCATAAACTTTGTCGAACAATTCCTGGTTTACTTCCGACTCGTGGTAACGGGTAATGCCCTCGATGGTGAACTGGAAATCAGTAGTTATTTCTTTGGCTTCGTCTTTGGATATTTTAAGAAGCGAGCTTATTTCAGCTTCGTTGCCGCCGAAAGCGGTGGTTGGGTTGAATACCACAGTGGCGCCTTTAGCCGCACCTACAAATATTGCTTTTTGAGCTTCGTCTTTCATGTAGGCTGGGGTAAGTACTGCGTCCGAGAGTTTGCGTCCCGATTCATTTACCTTGCCGTTTTCAAGTTCAAGAATTTCACCTTTTACCATGTCTTTCTCTTCCACGGTTTCTTCCTGAACATATTTTCCGTAACGGCCGGTGTATGATTTCAGCTGATTGTCAATCATTTCGTCGCTAACCGTTATCTCGTAGTATTTTACTTTGTCTTTTTTGTTGAGTTCTACTTCAAATTCGGGAGCCAGTCCAAGGTCAAATACAAAGTTAAACTCTTCCTGCAGGTTGAAGTCGATAACTTCCTGTTCTGTTTCGTTGGGCAGCGGTTCACCCAGCATGTTGATTTCGTTTTCGCGGATGTAGTTGTAAAGTTCGTCCGAAATAATTTTGTTGATTTCGTCGGCCAATACAGCTTTTCCGTACATTTTTTTAATCAGACTTGCAGGCACCATACCGGGTCTGAATCCCGGAACGTTTGCTTTTTTGCGATAGTCGCGGAGGGTTTTGTCTACTTTTTCAGCGTAATCTGCTTTTTCAACGTGCAACGTGAGTTTCAGGTTGCTTTGGTCAATGTCTGTTCTGACGATGTTCATAATTTATTGTATTTCCGTTTTTTATTCTTTTTCAGTTCAGGTAGTTAGCCTGTTTTTCCTGATGTGTGTCATGCTCAAAAATTAATTCAGCAAATCGGGCTGCAAAGGTACAAAAAAACAGGCAATAATATGGTATTTATTTCTAAAAAATATTTTTTGATTTGATTCTGTGTCTCAATTTATTAAACTAAACCTTACAGGATGGCAGGCGGTGAAAATAAAAAAGGTGAGTCTCTGTGGATTCACCTGTATGTTTGCTTTAAAATTAAAACAGATAAGTAAGCGCTACTGTAAAGGCTTTGTTGTGGATGGTAGTGTCCGAGTCGGTAGAGAGGTTTTTGATGCCCCTGGACCAGTTTACGCTGAACTGAACTTTTTTGAAAAACCCCATTCCAGCGCCCAGATTGTAGCCGTAGTCCAGGCGGTCGCCGGAGTTGGCAAATTCAATGTTTTCGTTTATACTCTCGGCTTCAACCACGTTTTTGCCAGTCATTACATACCCGGCATAAAGTCCGCCAAAGCCAAAAATGCTCAGAAATCCAAGTGGTATTTGATAGCGCAGGTTAAGCGGCACTTCCACATAATTCAGCTCTTTGTAGCCTACTGCGGAGGTGTTTTCGGAGTTGGGTGTGTAGGTATATCCTTTTTGAGAAATAAAAATGCCGGTATCGAACCCCGGGCCTGCTTTTTTGGGAACAAGCTGGTAGTATAGCCCCAGTTGGTAGCCAATAAGATTGTCGGTGCTGAGTCCGGTTGTAATCTCTCCGCTTTTGAGCGGGTTCACTTCGTTGGCCATATTAATTCCGGCTTTAATTCCCAGTTGCGAATAACCGGGAACTGAAGCCAGAAATAGTAGGGTAATAAGGCCGGATTTAAACTTTTTCATCTTTAATATTGAATAAAAATAATATAGGCAAATAAGTAAAAACGGCTTTTTCTGAATGCGTCGTAATTATCAGGAAGCAATACTACTTCTTGGTCATACGTTTGCGTTCGTTTTCGTCGAGATATATTTTGCGCAGGCGGATGTTTTGCGGTGTAATTTCCACATATTCATCTTCCTTGATATATTCGAGCGCTTCCTCAAGACTAAAAACCACAGGCGGTATAAGGCGGGCTTTATCGTCGGCACCCGAGGCGCGCATGTTGGTCAGTTTTTTTGATTTGGTTACGTTTACCACCATATCTCCTTCTTTGGCGCTTTCGCCAACAACCTGACCGGCATATACCTCGTCTTGCGGGTAGATAAAGAAACGCCCTCTGTCCTGCAGCTTGTCGATAGCATAGGCATAAGCCGTTCCACCTTCCATAGCAATAATTGAGCCATTTGTTCTTTTTTCAATTTCGCCTTTGAAGGGTTGATATTCGAGAAAACGGTGCGACATGATTGCTTCGCCTGCAGATGCTGTAAGTACATTGTTGCGCAAACCAATGATTCCACGCGATGGTATTTGAAATTCCAGCTGTACGCGGTCGTTTATTACTTCCATGGTTAGCATTTCGCCTTTGCGTATGGCTACCATTTCAATGATTTTCCCTGAGCAGTCTTCGGGTAGATTGATGGTAAGCAATTCTATCGGTTCGCAGCGTTTTCCGTCAATTTCCTTAAAAATAACCTGAGGCTGGCCTACCTGAAGTTCATAGCCTTCGCGGCGCATGGTTTCAATCAGTACCGACAAGTGCAGCACTCCACGTCCGTAAACGTGCCAGATGTCGCTATCTAAGTTTTTTTCCACTCTTAAAGCCAGATTCTTGTCGAGCTCCTTAATGAGTCGGTCATGTATATGGCGCGATGTTACGAATTTACCTTCTTTGCCAAAAAACGGTGATGTGTTGATGGTGAATACCATACTCATCGTAGGTTCGTCGATGGCAATAGGGGTAAGAGGTTCGGGGTTTAGAATGTCGCAGATAGAGTCGCCAATTTCAAAGCCTTCGATACCTACTAATGCGCAAATATCGCCAGAGCTCACTTCAGTGGTTTTGGTGCGTCCCAGTCCGGTGAAGGTGTGTAGTTCCTTGATGCGCGATTTTACTACCTTGCCATCTCTTTTTACCAAGCTCACATCCATGTTTTCGCGTAGTACGCCCCGGTGTACGCGGCCTACTGCAATACGTCCCACATACGACGAGTAATCCAGCGATGTGATAAGCATCTGCGGAGTTCCTTCAAGTACCTGAGGTTCGGGGATGTGTTCGATAATGGCATCGAGTAGTGGCTGTATAGTTGTAGTTTCGTTTTTCCAGTCGTCGGACATCCAGTTGTTTTTTGCCGAGCCGTATATGGTTTGGAAATCGAGCTGTTCTTCTGTGGCATCGAGGTTAAACATCAGGTCGAAAACCATTTCGTGTACCTCGTCGGGGCGGCAGTTTGGTTTGTCTACTTTGTTGATAACCACAATGGGTTTGAGCCCTATTTGTAAAGCCTTTTGCAGCACAAAGCGGGTTTGCGGCATAGGTCCTTCAAAGGCATCTACCAGCAGCAGTACCCCGTCGGCCATGTTCAACACCCGCTCAACCTCGCCGCCAAAGTCGGCGTGCCCCGGAGTGTCGATAATATTGATTTTGTATCCGTTGTAGTCTATTGATACGTTTTTGGCAAGAATAGTAATTCCTCTTTCACGTTCGAGGTCGTTATTATCCATGATCAGTTCGCCCGCGGTTTCGTTGTCGCGGAATAGATGCCCGGCCATCAGCATTTTATCCACTAATGTGGTTTTACCGTGGTCAACGTGGGCAATAATAGCAATGTTTCTGATTTTTTGCATGTAACACAATCTTTTTTTTCAGGGTGCAAAGGTAATTAAAATTATTCAATGTTTTATTTGCCAATGCCTAATGACTGTATTTTAAATGTTTAAATCAGGTGCAAAGCGCAAACTTTGGCTTTGTGCAGGTGCTTTTTGTTACCGGAATGACATCTGAATCAATAAAATAAATATCTTTATTGCATAAATAAAAAAAATGAATTACTTTTGCAGTCCGAATTTTAGCGTAATCTCTGACAGTAGCACGAAGCCTGTGAATATTGCGCATTAATTTATTAAAAAAAAGCCGAAAATGGATTTAATTAAAGTTGCCGAACAGGCATTTCTGGTTGAGACCAACCACCCGGAATTTAAAAGCGGTGATACTGTAACGGTAGCATACCGTATTAAAGAAGGTAATAAAGAGCGTATTCAGGAGTATCGTGGCGATGTGATCAAGATTGTAGGTCATGCCGGAAAAAAACGTTTTACTGTACGCAAGATGTCAGGTAATGTTGGTGTTGAAAGAATCTTTCCTCTTGATTCACCTTTTATCGAAAGCATTACAGTGAACAAACGCGGTAAAGTACGTCGCGCTAAATTGTACTACCTCCGCGCACTTACCGGTAAAAAAGCACGTATCAAAGAAAGACGTGTATAATTTCACCGAAGGTAAAAAAACATTGAAAGAGAGAAGTTCTTATGTGAATTTCTCTCTTTTTTTGTTAATCAGGGTGTTGGGTTGTTGTAGCATTATACAAAAAAGGAGTATATTTGCATGTTTTAGAACAAAAATTGTAAAAGCATAGGCTTGAAAGGCATGATTTTCGAGGCCGGTGCAATAAGCCGGAGCTTTCGTAAACAACTATGCCGGCAACTTAATTTTTTTTATAACCTATGAATATTTTTCAGGATACAGGCAAATATGTTTTGCTTATGCGGCGGGTGCTGGTACAGCCTGATCGCTGGCGTATGTTTTTTCGTCAGTTTCCCAAGGAACTCGAAAAACTGGGATTGCAATCGCTTCCTATCGTAATCATTATTTCGGTTTTTATTGGTGCTATTATGACCATACAAACCAAACTGAATACAGAAAATCCATTGTTGCCCACTTATAGCACCGGACTTGTAACGCGCGATACGCTGTTGCTCGAATTTTCGTCAACGATTCTGTGTCTTATTCTGGCCGGAAAAATTGGCTCAAATATTGCCTCCGAAATTGGAACAATGCGTATTACCGAGCAAATTGATGCCCTTGAAATTATGGGTGTGAACTCTGCTAACTTTCTGATTTTACCTAAGATTGCAGCATTTGTTATCATGATGCCTTTTCTGGTAATTTTCAGTATGGCTGTGGGGCTCTCAGGCGGCTATCTGGTAGGCGTTTTCAGCGATATTATTACAACGGCCGATTACCTGCTGGGAATTCAGTACGCTTTTATTCCATATTACGTTTTTTATTCTCTTGTAAAATCCCTTGTCTTCGCGTTTCTTATTTCATCAGTAGCGGCGTTTTACGGGTACTATGCTGTGGGCGGTGCGCTGGATGTAGGTAAGGCCAGTACCAATGCGGTAGTCAATAGCAGTATTCTGATTCTTTTCTTCAACCTGCTGATTACCAATCTAATGTTGAATTAGCGATGTGCTTAACTTATAATCTGTATAACGCGTAACTATAAAGTATGATTGAAGTAAAACATGTAGATAAATCATTTGATGGCAACCATGTGCTAAAAAACGTATCAGCTGTTTTTGAGGACGGGAAAACCAATATGATTATCGGTGCCAGTGGTTCGGGTAAAACGGTGTTGATGAAAAGCATTATCGGGCTTCACCGCATTGATAACGGGCAGATAGAATACGATGGGCGAAATTTGCCTGATATGCGAATGAAAGAAATACGCTTGCTGCGCAGAGAGGTAGGTATGCTGTTTCAGGGCTCGGCGTTGTTCGACTCCATGACAGTGCTCGAAAACGTAATGTATCCGCTCGAAATGTTTGCCGATACCACCAAGGAAGAAATGGAAGCCAGAGCAAGATATTGTCTTCAGCATGTGGATTTAAAGGAACAGTCGTATGGCTTGCCGCCTTCCGAAATTAGTGGCGGTATGCAAAAACGTGTGGCCATAGCCCGGGCCATTGCGCTACAACCCAAATATTTATTTTGCGATGAACCAAACTCAGGGCTCGATCCTAAAACATCGCTTATTATCGACCGTTTGATACATGATATTACCGTAGAGTTCAATATCACAACTATCATTAACTCGCACGATATGAACTCGGTGATGGAAATTGGCGAAAATATCATCTTTATCAATAAGGGTGAAAAGGCCTGGCAGGGAAGTAAAGATGATATTTTTCATGTTGATAATCAGGATTTAAATGATTTTGTTTTTGCCTCGGAACTATACAAAAAGGTTAAGAAAGCAAATGCCTGATAGGGATGCCTTGAAAAAAGGAAGTTGGAGCAGATGCCGACTAATCTTAAACAAATAGATTGATTTGAGCATTATAAATAAGTATTTTTTTATAAACTCATATTTAAATGAAAATAATATCTTACAATGTAAACGGAATACGGGCGGCGCTAACCAAAAACTTCATGGAATGGTTGACTGCCGAAAATCCCGATGTGCTTTGTCTGCAGGAAACTAAGGCTCAGCCCGACCAGATAGATACGATGCTTTTTGCTGAGATGGGTTATACCTCATACCTACATTCTGCCGAAAAAAAAGGATATAGTGGTGTGGCTATCATCACCAAAAAAGCTCCTGATAATGTGGTGGTGGGGATGAATAACCCCCGTTATGATGCTGAAGGGAGAGTGATTCGTGCCGACTTTGGCGATTTGTCGGTGATGAGTGTTTATGTGCCATCGGGCTCGTCGGGCGACGAGCGGCAGGCTTTTAAAATGGATTTTCTCGAAGTGTTTTTACCTTTTATTGAGGAAGTTCGCAAAACACGCCCAAATCTGATTGTGTGCGGCGATTACAATATCTGCCATAAGCCAATTGATATCAATCATCCTGAGCGACAGGTTGGTGTGTCGGGTTTTCTGCCCGAAGAGCGTGAGTGGATGGATAGGTACGAAGCCAGCGGTATGGTGGATACTTTCAGGGTTTTTGACCAAAGTGCCGAAAAATATAGTTGGTGGAGCTACAGAGGTGGAGCGCGTTTCCGTAACGCGGGATGGCGTATTGATTATCACTGGGCAAGCGAACCATTGCGAGGCAGGCTTAAAGGGGCAGCCATACTAACAGAGGCTGTACATTCTGACCACTGTCCCGTGACATTGGAGATAGATTGAGTTTGTAGTAAAAAAAATAAACTATCAGACTTACAACGACGGTGGTGACAAATTACCGGTGTTGCTTTAGTTGGATGAAATAGTGCGATTATTAGCATTAGCTCACCCGAACAGATTATTTTGGCTGCATATTTCTGTAAATATCTTATTTTTAATTTTAAAAAACAATAAAACTTGTATCGTTAATCAATTTTGCCATAAATTGTATTTAACTTTGCCTGCTCAAAGATTTTTTTTTCGATTATCCGGATAGTTGACTAATTAAGCCGGAATGTATAAACGTTATAAATTATAACTCTTTCGTATGAAACAAGTTTCATTCAGATTATTGGTTGTTGCTATTCTTGCTGTTTTGTTTGTGTCCTGTAGCTGGCTCGATTCAACTGATTCGGATCCGTCGGTTGATCCTTCTTTTCTGTCATTGACTTTTGCCGAAGATGACTCTATTGAGGGTTTGGAGGATGCTGAATTCACAGTTGAGTTTGACAACTCGCTCGGTTCCGATTCGGTAATTGTCAATCTCGACTCACTACCATTTAAAACGGATATTACTAAGGTTATCCCTACTTTTACATTCATAAGTTCAGCGGTAACCTATGTTTATCTGAAAGCCGAAAACAGCACTGATAATGCTATTACTGATACTGTGATACTTACCGGGACTGATACGCTGAACTTTGAAAGAGTGGTTAAGCTGAAAAATATAGCCGAAGATCAGGTAACAGAAAGAACTTATTTCGTGAAAGTAAATGTGCATAAGGTAGATCCGGATTTATATGTATGGAAAAAAGCTGCGGACGATATTTATTCTCAGTCGATGAGTAATCAAAAGGCCATATTTTTTAACGATAAGTTTTACCTGTACCTCACATCTGGTTTAAAAAATTATGTATATACTTCCACCGATGCTAAAAGCTGGGAAGATAAAACGGCATCATTGGTTAATTTGCCTATCAATATATCGGGTACGCTCAGAAATATTCAGGAGTTTGCCGGAAAATTGTATATTCTCACTGAAGATCACAAGCTGTATACCTCGTCCAACGGGCTTAACTGGACGGCGGTGAGTGAAAATATGACGGCTGCTAATTATCAGTTTAAAAACTTATTATATGCTTTCAGAGGAAAACTCTGGGCTCTGGTAAACTCTACTAACACCAGTGATTATTATTTTGCTACGACTGAAGATGGCTCAACCTGGGCTACAAACAATGCTATCCCTGCCAGTTTCCCTGTTGCCGACTTTATTTCGCTGTCTTTTTTCTCGAAAACAAACCAGCCTAAAGTTTTACTTGCCGGCGGTGTGGATAAGGATGGTAAGGCGCTTCAGAATGTATGGAGTTCGGAAAATGGCAGTTATTGGGTCGATTTCAATATAGAAAATACAACGCTTGATACTCTGGCCGGTGCTTCGGTTATTGCGTACGATGACAGGCTTTTGCTGGTGAGCGGTAGGTATAATAAATCAAAGAATGAACTTAATACTTTGTACCTCGAATCTCTGGATGATGGTTTGAGCTGGAGCGAGCCGGATACAACCTATAATTACCTGCGCGAGCAACACATCAACATTGTAAATGATGAACCGGACACAACGTATACGTACTACGAACCGAGAATTTACCAATCTGTGGTTCAACGTTCTATTGTTTATCCCAAATATACCGATTATTATATTTACCTGATTGGTGGATATAACCCCTACATAAAGAAAATTTACAAAGATGTATGGGTGGGTAAACTCAACAGACTCAGCTTTATAGAAATTGAAGACTAATTTCAACAAAAAGGAATACGTAAAAGTATTCCTTTTTTATTGAAAATAAATATTACTTTTGCAACGCTAACAGCAATGGTCACGTTATGAAAAGGATACAACAAAGCAAAAATACTACTTTACGATTCCGTAGGTGGAGTCGTGCTGCGTATGCAGTTTTTGTGAGCCTTTCGTGTGCTGTCACTATTGGTGTGCTTGCCTTTACGGTGGGTGAGAAATCTTTGCACAAGTCTGCTGGTTTGTGTGTGCTTGCTTTGAATAATGAGTTTGAAGCGGGAGTACTTGCTGAGGAGAATGTGCCCGACGAAGTTGCTGAGGAAAAATTGGCTGCGGTTGTTGTAACCCCAATAAGCTCAAATTTAGTAGCGGCAGGTATTAATAATACGTTAAATTTTTTATCAACTATATAACGGTTGAAATAGGTTGCGGCCTGTTTCAACCGTTTTTTTATTTTATATCCAATGAAAAAAAGATTATTTTACAGTATTTTGTCAGTTCTTTTGATGTCGCAAAGCTTTTATGCGCAAACAAATACCGATTCTTTACAGGTAGATTTGCAGACGGTAAATGTAACCGCTCAGCGAGCAAAAATTTTTTCGTCGCAAGCGCGGATGCTTACCGTTATTGATCGCAAGGCCATTCAGCAATTGCCGGTTACAACTATCGACGAGTTGCTGGAGTCAGTCTCAGGCATTGATATCCGTAACCGGGGCGTAGGTGGCACGCAAGCTGATATAAGCATACGGGGCGGGTCTTTCGACCAGGTGTTGGTGTTGCTCAATGGAATCAATATTACTGATCCGCAAACGGGGCACTACAATTTGGATTTGCCGGTAGAACTCCCGGATGTGGTACGTGTGGAGTTGCTTCAGGGATCTGCTGCCCGTATATACGGCCCTAATGCGTTTAGTGGAGCCATTAATATCGTAACTGAGAAGAAGGAAGCTGCTTCTGTTGCCGTACAAACTTCGGGTGGAAGCTTCAATACCTTTGTCGAAAACGTATCGGCAGGATTAGGCAATCAAAAAATCCAGACATTTATTTCGGCTACTCACAAGCAGAGCGATGGTTATATGGCTAATACTGATTATGATATTTTGAATGTTTTCTCGCAAACGATATGGAATGCAGGTGGTGCCGGAAAGTTTGACCTGCAGCTGGGCTATCAGAACAAATCATATGGTGCCAATGGCTTCTACTCCTTGTTGTACCCCAATCAATTTGATCATACCAAAACCGCTTACGGGTCGCTCAACTGGCAATTGCAGCTAAACGCAAAAACCCAACTATCGGCTCAGATGTATGCACGCCGTCACTACGACCGTTTTGAGCTTTACAGAGATATGGAGGGCGCTGCAAGCTGGTACACGGGACACAATTATCACCTGACTGACGTAAGGGGTGTGAAGGCCACTGCATCGTTTGTCGACAGGTTTGGTAAAGTAACTGCCGGGGTAGATGTGCGCAACGAACATATTTACAGTACGGTGCTGGGTGCTGCTATGGATGTGCCGGTTACGAATGTGTTTGACAAGGACGTCTTATTTAAATTTGAATCGGAACGCTTGTTGCCAACTTTGTTCGTAGATTACGCTCTGACAGTGGGCGATTTTTATGTTTCGGCAGGATTGTCATCAACATATTCCGAACAGTTTGGCACTTTTAGTTCGGGTGGCTTGGATGCTTCTTACAGGATAGCTCCGGAACTGAGCCTGTTTTTGTCGGCCAACTCGGCGCTCAGGTTACCAACATTTACCGACCTGTATTATAAAAGTGCAACGCAAATGGCAAATCCGGCCTTGAAACCTGAAAAGTCCAAAACAATTGAACTGGGAGCTAAATATGATCACAGAAACCTAAAACTCAGCAGCTCAGTTTTCTATCGGCGAGGAGAGAATGTAATTGATTGGGTAAAAGAGCCTGATTCTATCAAATGGCAAAGTAAAAATCTGACCGAAGTGAATGCTATCGGGGTGGATTTGTTGGCCGAATATAGTTTTAGAACTGGTTTTGTAAAGAAAGTGTCGATGGCTTATTCTTATCTGACATTAGATAAAACTGCTGGAACATATGATTCAAAATATGCACTTGATTTTCTGAAACATAAGTTGCAATTTTGTGCGCAACATCAAATAGTAAGTGCTTTGTCGGCCACATGGAAGCTGGCGTACTATGACCGGGCCGGAGATTATACAGACCCTGTTACAACGAAAAAAATAAGCTTCGAACCCTATTTTATGGCCGATGTAAGGTTGCAATGGAGCAAAGCAGGATACAGCATATTTGCAGATTTAAATAACCTGCTGAATGCTACCTATGCCGATTTTGGAGGCTTGAAGCAACCGGGCAGAAACTTCGCAGCCGGAGTGAGGCTTAAGATTGATTAACGAACAGGTTTTGCACTTGTAGCCACTAAAGTAACTATATAAGGGTTGGTTTTAGTTCCCTGTGTAGCAGTGCCGGGATAAGGTTGCAGATTGATAAGTTTAAAGTGGATGTTTTCGATTGTTGTGTCGTTTGTGAACCCGGTGTAGGTGTGTAAATCAAAAGTGTAGGCTTTACTGGATGTACGAAGCTGAAACCTGACATTGGCATCGCCAGCCCAGAAACATAAAGCATTTATGGGACATCTGGAGTCCGACAAAACGGAATCCGGGGTGATGGTAAAGTTGTATTTTGTATTTATACAACGTTGTTTCAGTTCAACAATCAGTGTATCCTTATCTGTTTGAATATCCGACAAAGCATTGGACGGGCTACACGAACCAAGAAAGAGAACTCCCCATAAAACGGCTATTGCGTAAAGCGCTTTTTTTTGCATATTGTGTTGTTTCTTTGTTAGATGCTGTTTTGGTAGCATTGGTTGCATGGCAGGTATAAGGTTGCATCTTTGGTTATAAAAAAAATCCCGGAAGTAAATTTAAAGTTTTACTCCCGGGATTTAAATTCTGAGATATTACTGTTTAGAAAAACAGCTGTGATAACACGTTGCTTGCTGTGCTGGTAGTGGGTTTTAATCCTAAAAACTTAGTGTACTGAGCAGCTGTCAGAACTGTTTTGAGTTTGGAACTCAGGTTACTGGTAAGGCTGGCAAGCTTGGTTTTGTAAGTATTGCTGTCGGTTTTAGCCAGATTCACAATTTTCGACTTTTCGGTCAGAAACGATGTAACAGCTTCGGACACTTTAGGTTGCTGAGCTGTAGTTAAGTTTAAACCAGATGTAAGCTTTGACATGATAGATGTTTTAAGCGAGTTTACATCGAGCCCCGCAGCCGATGCCGCAGTAGTTGCTTGTTTGGCTGCACTTTGCAATTTGCTTGTCGATATCTGTGCATTAGCGCAGATTAAAGCTCCTGAAAACAGGAAAACGGTCAGAAAAATCTTTTTCATTTTTTTTTGAAATTAAAAATTGATATTTGGTTCGAAAAATCTTTTTTCTATTATCATAAACCGTGCCTGAAAAATATTGTTTTCCGTAATGTGTTTTATTCCCGAAACTGCCATTGTACGACAGTTCGCGGGGATAAGTATGATTAAGAGTGATTTATTAACTCACAATTTTCTTAAACAGGTTTTTCATATTTACTGCATCGCCAATTATCTTGTGCAAATCGGCAATTGCTACGCGTTCTTGCTGCATGCTGTCGCGATGACGAATTGTAACTGTATTGTCTTCTACCGTTTGGTGATCTACGGTCACGCAAAACGGCGTACCAATAGCATCCTGACGGCGATAACGTTTCCCGATAGAGTCTTTTTCGTCATAAGCACATTTGAAATCAAATTTCATTTCATTGATAATTTCACGTGCTTTTTCGGGTAAGCCATCTTTTTTTACCAGAGGCAAAACTGCTACTTTGACAGGTGCCAGTACAGGTGGCAGGGACAGAACTACGCGGCTTTCGCCACCTTCAAGAACTTCTTCGTTGTACGAAGCGGCCATAATTGACAGGAAAGTGCGGTCAACCCCTATCGAAGTTTCGATAACGTATGGCACATAAGATTGATTTAATTCAGGATCAAAGTATTTGATGTTTTTTCCTGAGTATTTCTCATGACTGCTCAGGTCAAAGTCAGTGCGGGAATGTATGCCCTCCACTTCTTTAAATCCGAATGGCATTTCAAATTCGATATCCGTTGCTGCATTGGCGTAGTGTGCCAGCTTGTCGTGGTCGTGATAGCGATATTTATGATCGCCCAGTCCAAGAGCTTTGTGCCAGCGCAGGCGGAATGCTTTCCAATACTCAAACCATTTCATCTCTTCGCCGGGGCGAACAAAGAATTGCATCTCCATTTGTTCGAACTCGCGCATACGGAAAATAAACTGACGCGCTACAATTTCGTTACGGAAAGCCTTGCCAATCTGAGCAATACCAAACGGTATTTTCATGCGGCCGGTTTTTTGTACATTCAGGAAATTTACAAAAATACCCTGTGCAGTTTCCGGACGAAGATAAATTTTCAGGGCACCATCGGCGGTTGAACCCATTTCGGTTGAGAACATCAGGTTGAACTGGCGCACATCGGTCCAGTTTTTGGTGCCACTTATTGGGCAAACCACATCGTAATCTACAATAATTTGCTTCAGTTCTTCGAGGTTCGAATCGTTTAGTGCTTTTACAAACCTATCGTGTATTTCATTACGTTTAGTCTGATTTTCGAGTACGCGTTCGTTTGTTGAACGAAATACGGCCTCATCAAATTTATCGCCAAAGCGTTTGGCCGCTTTTTCAACTTCTTTTTCAATTTTGTCGTCGTATTTGGCCAGTAGGTCTTCAATAAGCACATCGGCCCGATAGCGTTTCTTGCTGTCTTTGTTGTCAATGAGTGGATCGTTAAAAGCATCAACATGTCCCGAGGCTTTCCAGGTGGTAGGGTGCATAAATATGGCGGCATCAATACCTACCACGTTTTCGTTGAGCAGAACCATGCTATCCCACCAGTATTTTTTGATATTGTTTTTGAGCTCTACGCCATTCTGTCCGTAGTCATACACGGCACCCAGACCGTCGTAAATTTCGCTCGAAGGAAACACAAAACCATATTCCTTACAATGAGCCACTAATTTTTTAAAAACATCTTCTTGTGAAGCCATACAATTTTAAATATTTAATTACCAAAGCTTTGTTTGGCGATAAGTTATTATTTTAAATTAAAATAGTAATTTATTTTATCTGATATTTCAGCTGAACTTGGCAATAAACTTTTGTATTTTGCCGGTAGATTGGCCGAAGTGCTATACGTTGCAACCCCAATGGGCATATTACTCGTTTTTAGCGAATATTCTACGATAGTTCTGTTTTTGTTTTTGCAAATAATAATTCCAATAGCTTCATTTTCATGAGGCAGTTTTACGGTGTCGTTCAGCACCGACAGGTAAAATTCCATTTTGCCTTTATATTCAGGCATAAATTCGCCTATTTTTAGCTCTACGGCAATAAGACTTTGTAGCTGACGATGGTATAACAACAGGTCGATGAAATATTCTTTATCGGCCACGCATATTTTATACTGATTTCCTACAAACGAAAAATCGGTACCTAATTCAAGCAGGAAATTTCTAATGTTTAAAATCAGCGATTGCTCTAAATCACTCTCGGTGTGTTCATCGGTCAGCCCCAGAAAGTCGAATGTGTATTCGTCTTTAACCGCTAAAAAAGCCTGCTCTTTTATTTTTTCAGTGAGCGTATTTTCAAAATTTGTCTGACTGCTCATTTGTCTGACAAAAGCATTGCTCTCAATCTGATGAATAAGCACATTTTTTGTCCATCCAAATTTTTTTGTTGCCAGAATATAAAATTGTCGCTCCTGATTATTCTTGCATTTATTTAAAATGACAACGTGTTTTGTCCAGCTAATTTCTCCAACCAATGGATGGAGAAATTCAACTGTGTGGTACTCACTGTAAAACTGTGCCATCAGCCAAAGATTGGTGGTGGAAAATCCTCCAATACCGGGAAACTCCTTTTGCAGTTCCTTGGATAGAGTTGGTACTACAGCCTGACCCCAGCTTTCGCTCTGTTTTTCGGAAATGGATTTGCCTATTTCCCAGTATAAATTTATAAGTTGCGTATTTACAACTTTCAGGGCTTCGTACTGCGCTGTACGAACTTTTAACTTGATTTCTGCAATAAATCTTTGCTCAGATAGTTCCATAAATAGATGTTAAGATTAGGGTAAGGAAAATGCTTGGTTTTCCTTGCTTTTTTTCAAGCATGCAAAGTTACTGTTTTTTCCTGATTTGGTTGCACTTATGGCGTAACTTCTGATTAAAAATATAGAAATTACCATCCCAAATGGTTTGTTTTTAATGGTTTTTGTTATATGCTTAATGTAAAACATAACCGGAGTTGATATTTTCGATGATGTGATTCCTCTTTGGTAATTATCCAATCCGGGGTATGGTTTATGCTTAGTCTTATAAAATATATGTAAAAAATATGTTTGTAAGAAAATTACCCGTTTTTTTCCTGAATAAAAAAATAAATGACGATGGAAAGCCTCTTTTTTTTAGATTATTTGGGAAACATTGACCCGGGCTGCCGAAATACTAAATGATAATTATTCCCTACGGAGAATGTATAAAATGAAGTTCAAAAAAAGAAGTTCAGGATTCCTGTTTTTTTTTGTATTTTTGTAAGTGAAATCATGAAATATGATAGGTAAATTGCTTAAACAATAATATGTTCTGCTATGAGCACAGATGAAATAATTGACTCTGAAAACGAAAGCGAAGAAATCAAAGAGACCGACGAGCCGGTTGATGAGGCAGCTGCGGCTGCCCACTCCAACTATAAAGTGCCGAAGATAAGCGAAGAGGGAGTGAAGCATCACCTGTCGGGGATGTATCAGAACTGGTTTCTGGATTATGCCTCTTACGTTATTCTGGAGCGCGCCGTACCCGATATTTACGATGGACTGAAACCTGTTCAGCGCCGCATTCTGCATTCGATGAAGCGCCTCGACGATGGTCGTTACAACAAAGTGGCGAATATTGTGGGACATACGATGCAGTTTCATCCGCATGGTGATGCTTCTATTGGCGACGCTTTGGTGCAACTTGGGCAGAAAGATTTGCTTATCGACTGTCAGGGTAACTGGGGGAACATACTTACTGGTGATGGTGCTGCTGCACCACGTTATATCGAAGCCCGGTTGTCGAAATTTGCTCTCGAAACCGTATTCAACCCTAAAACTACCGAGTGGAAAGCCTCGTACGATGGCAGAAACAAAGAACCGATTGCACTACCTGTTAAGTTCCCTCTATTGCTGGCGCAGGGTGTTGAAGGGATTGCCGTAGGGTTGAACTCGAAAATTCTGCCACATAATTTCAATGAGCTTTGCGATGCAAGTGTAGCTTACCTTAAAGGTGAGGAATTTGTGCTTTTCCCCGATTTTCAGACAGGCGGTTCTATTGATGTAGCTAAGTATAATGATGGGGAGCGTGGCGGAGCTGTAAAGATACGGGCCAAAATAAGTAAGCTTGATAATAAAACGCTGGTTGTTACCGAAATACCCTTTGGAACCAATACTTCCAAGCTCATTGAGTCTATTATCAAGGCCAGCGAAAAGGGAAAAATAAAAATTCGCAAAGTAGATGATAATACCTCGGCCAATGTAGAGATTCTGGTTCATCTGCAGCCCGGAGTTTCGTCCGACAAAACCATTGACGCTCTCTACGCTTTCACCGATTGTGAAATAAGTATATCGCCTAACTGCTGCGTTATTCACGACCAAAAACCCCGCTTTGTGGGTGTAAGTGAGTTGTTGCGTATCAGCGTAAATCATACCAAGGACTTACTGCAGGCTGAGCTCGAAATACAAAAGTCGGAACTGCTTGAACAGCTTTTCTTTACCTCGCTCGAAAAAATATTTATTGAAAACCGTATTTACAAAGATAAGGGTTTTGAAGAAAGTACCTCACAGGACGAAGTGGTGATACATATTGATAAACGCCTGGAGCCGTTTAAGCCGTCTTTTATTCGTGAAGTAGTACGCGAAGATATCTTGAAACTGCTCGAAATCAAGATGATGAGAATTACTAAATTTGATACGGATAAGGCCAATGATATTCTGATATCCTTGCAGAAGAAGATTGATGAGGTTAATTATCAGCTCGATCATTTGGTGGACTATACCATTTTCTGGTACGAAAACCTGAAAAACAAATATGGTAAGGATTTTCCACGACGTACCGAAATTCGTAATTTTGAAACCATCGTGGCTTCCAAAGTGGTGGAGGCCAATGAAAAATTGTATGTAAATTACGATGAAGGTTTTATTGGTACTTCGCTCCGGAAGGATGAGTTTGTGTGTAATTGCTCCGATATTGACGATATTATTATTTTCTTTAAAGACGGAAAATATAAAATAGTAAAGGTAGCCGACAAAATATTTGTGGGTAAAAACATACTTTATCTGAACGTATTTAAGAAAAACGATAAGCGTACCATTTATAACACCGTGTACCGCGATGGTAAAACAGGCCCTTATTATATCAAACGCTTTGCTGTGAATGGCATAACACGCGACAAGGAATATGATATAACTCAGGGCACGGCGGGTTCAAAGGTGGTGTACTTTACGGCCAATCCCAATGCCGAAGCTGAACTGATTCGTGTAACGCTCAAGCCAAAGCCGCGCCTCAATAAGCTGGTGTTCGAGAAAGATTTCAGCGAAATAGCCATCAAAGGGCGGCAGTCGATGGGAAATATATTGTCCAAAAACGATATACATAAAATTGCTCTCAAGCAAAAGGGTGGTTCTACGCTTGGCGGCCGACAGGTGTGGTTCGATAGAGATGTGTTGCGCCTGAATTACGATAATCGTGGCGAATATCTGGGCGAATTCCTGAGCGACGACCTTATCCTGATTGTTTCTTCAAAAGGTGATTATTATTGTTCTACTTTTGATGTAAATAACCATTATGAGAAGGATATTATGGTGATTGAAAAATTTGATGCCAATAAGGTTTGGACGGTTGCGTTGTGGGATGCTGATCAGAATTTTTATTACTTGAAGCGTTTTCAATTTGAAGCGTCGCAAAAAAAGCAGAACTTCCTGGGCGACAATGCCGAGTCGCGCCTTCAGTTGTTGACCGATGTTGATTATCCTCGCATCGAGGTGGTGTTTGCCGGTAGCGATGCTTATCGCGAAGCGTTGGTAATTGATGCCGATGACTTTATCGGGGTAAAAAGTTTTAAAGCCAAAGGTAAGCGCCTTACTACTTTTGATGTAGAAACAATTAACGAGCTTGATCCGATACGTTTTAAGGTGAAAGAGGCGCCCGCCGGGAATGACGACGGAGGAGAAGAAGATGCTGAAGCGCCGGATAGTGACGAAACGGTAGAAGTGCCTGAAGTAGCTGAAAATGAAGCTAAACCGGTAAAACGAAAAAAGGATAAGATTGAAAAACCGGAAGAAAATAATGATAAACCGACACCCGGGGCAGAAGCACCAAAGGCTAAAAATGAATCGGTGTTGCCCGACGAAGATGTGGTAGATCAAAACCGTTTGCTGGACGATATAACAGGCCAGCTTACTCTTTTTGATTAATATGATAACCCCAAAAACAGAAAGCCGGAGCAGTATGCGCCGGCTTTAATTTTTTTGTAGAATAGAGAAGAACTTACTTTAACTGTTTGTTGATGATAATGTGACCAAGAAAGCCCACTATCATGATAATACCGGCAGAAGCCAGATAAACATTTGAATTAGATTGAGTAAAGAAGTAAATAGTCAAAATAATTACTCCTATTAAAATCAAAATTGGCCCCAGATTTTTTAAAAGTTCTTTCATTGCAATAAAGATATTTTGTGTTTTTATTTTCAGACCACAAATTAAATGATTTTTTGGCGAGAAATAAAATAATTTCGCGAAAAAAAACAAAATAATTTATTTGCTCTGATTTAGTTGTGATAATCATAGTGGCGGTGTTTTTGATGTCGACGCCCTGTCAATGAATATTTGTTGATGATTTTTGTTCGTTTTATTCACATACCTCATACAGGCAATGGCTGAAAATTCTAAATTGTAAATCAAAATAACTCTGATTTATTTTGTACATTTGCATGTTTATATATAAGCTAAAAAATGGATGCAGGTTGCATCTGACTGCTGTTTGCTTATCAGCATATTTTTTCAGTATAAAGATTTAATGATTTGAAACGCCCACGAGTAAGTTTGCTCGCACAAGGGAATTATTAACAAATCCGATATCCTCTCAATCAAGTCGGAAAGTCTCCCGTTTGGGGAGGTTGGAGGAGCTTTTAATTGTATGAAAATCATCATAGTAGGTACGGCGTACCCCTTCAGGGGAGGATTGGCTGCGTACAACGAACGTATAGCCCGCGAATACCAAAATCAGGGACACGATGTTGAAATTTATACCTTCACACTACAATATCCTTCGTTTTTATTCCCGGGGAAAACACAGTATTCGTCGGAGCCGGTACCTGCTGATTTGAATATCCTGCGGAAGGTGAATTCGGTAAATCCCTTCAACTGGCTGGCTGTGGGAAGAGAAATTGCAGATAAGAAACCTGATTTAGTGCTGATTAAGTTTTGGCTGCCATTTATGGCTCCTTGCCTGGGAACTATAGCCCGTGTGATACGCCAGAACAGAAAAACCAAAGTAATTTCTATTCTTGATAATATTATTCCTCACGAAAAACGTTTCGCTGATAAACTTTTTGCATCGTATTTTACAGGTTCGGTCGATGGTTTTGTGGCTATGTCTAAATCGGTACTTGCTGATGTTGAGTTGTTTGATAAAAATAAGCCCAAGGTGTTTTGCCCTCATCCGCTTTATGATAATTTCGGTGAAAAACTTGAACGGGAGGAGGCACTACGGATAACAGGGCTGAATGACCAAAAGCGGTATATGCTTTTTTTTGGTTTTATCCGCGATTATAAAGGGCTCGATTTGTTGCTTAAGGCTTATGCTGATTCGCGTTTTCGTACGATGAACGTAAAACTCGTTGTTGCTGGAGAGTTTTATAATAACTCAGAGCAGTACTTTGAGCTCGAAAAGCAGCTTGGGTTAGTGGGAGAGGTGATTTGGAAAACCGATTTTATTCCCGACAGTGAGGTGAGAAACTATTTCAGTGCTGCCGATATTATTGTACAGCCTTATAAATCGGCTACACAAAGCGGGGTCACGCAAATAGCCTATCATTTTGAAAAACCGATGCTTGTAACCAACGTGGGTGGCCTGGCCGAGATTGTTCCCAATGGTAAAGTGGGTTATATTGTAGAGCCTAACGAAAAGGTTATTGCCGATGCTTTGGTAGATTTTTTTGATCATGAGCGGTTTGATTCATTTCACGAAAACCTGCTGATGGAAAAGAAAAAATACCAGTGGGAACGAATGACTGAGGCTATAGGGAGCTTGCTCAAATAAAATGAAAACGATAAAATACGATGCAAACAAGCATTTAAAAATAAACTGACTAATTCTATGATAATACGAAGTAAAGCGCCTTTGCGCCTTGGACTGGCAGGAGGAGGAACTGATGTTTCGCCCTACTCGGATTTATACGGGGGCGCCATCCTGAATGCAACAATCAACATGTATGCTTATACCACCATTGAACCTACCGACGATGGTAAAATCAGTTTTTTGTTGCCTGATATGAATGTGGCTGAAGAACTTCAGTCCGACGCCGTGCTTAATCCGGACGGTCCGTTTGTTTTGCATAAAGGTGTTTACAACCGTGTTGTCAGGGATTTCAACGGAGGAAAACCTCTGTCGTTTCGTATCTCGTCGCATGTAGATGCGCCTGCCGGCTCGGGTCTGGGAACTTCGTCAACATTAGTTGTTTCCATTTTGGGAGCTTTTGTAGAATGGCTTAAATTACCGCTTGGAGAATATGATATTGCGCATTTGGCTTACTGCATCGAGCGTTGCGACCTGAATATGGCGGGTGGTAAACAGGATCAGTATGCGGCTACTTTTGGTGGTATTAATTTTATGGAGTTTTATGGCGATGATAAAGTAATTGTTAATCCTTTGCGTGTGCGTCAGCGCTTCCAGGATGAACTGGCTCATAATATGGTACTTTATTATACAGAAACACGCAGGGAGTCGGCTAAAATTATTGAGGAGCAGACTAAAAATGTAGTGAAAAAGAATGAAACATCTATCGAAGCTATGCATAAACTAAAAGAGCAATCGGTGTGGATGAAAGAGGCCATCCTCAGAGGTGAAATTGATGAGATGGGAAAAATTCTTGACTTTGGCTGGAAATATAAGAAACAAATGACGAAAGGAATTACCACCTCGTTGCTCGACGATATTTACAATGCTGCTATGACTGCCGGAGCAACGGGCGGCAAAGTATCGGGTGCGGGTGGCGGTGGATTTATGACTTTTTACTGTCCCGGAATAACCCGATATGAGGTGGAAAAAGCACTTGCTTCGTTTGGTGGACAAGTGAAACGCTACGAGTTTACCCCGGAAGGACTGAAAACCTGGACGATGTAAGGTTTTTTAGAATCAAGAATCAAGAACCAAGAACCAAGAACCAAGAACCAAGAGCCAAGAGTCAAGACTTATGACCTGCGACCTACGACTCAAATAAATTAAAGACTCAAGTCAGATAATACACGCGATATGATAGTAAGAGACAAAATACAGGCCAGTATTGATGTAAAGCAAAGAATACTGAACGATACGGGTTTAATGAATAAAATAGAAGAGGTGGCTGAAATATTGGTCGAAGCGCTGAAAAACGGTCATAAAGTTCTGTTTTGTGGTAATGGTGGCAGCGCTGCCGATGCTCAGCATCTGGCTGCCGAACTTTCAGGGCGGTTTTATTTCGACCGTGCTCCGCTGCCGGCCGAAGCGCTTCATTGCAATACATCGTACCTTACAGCTGTGGCTAATGATTATGGTTATGATGAAGTTTATGCCCGCATGATTAAGGGCTCCGGTTTCGAGGGCGACGTGCTTGTTGGGCTGTCTACCTCGGGCAATTCGGTGAATATATTGAAAGCTTTCGGCGATGCCCGTAAAAATAAGATGAAAACCGTTGCACTAACCGGGTCGACCGGTGGTAAAATGAAAGAAGCGGTGGATGTGCTATTGAATATTCCTTCGGACGATACTCCCCGTATTCAGGAGTCGCACATTTTGGTGGGACATATTATCTGCGAAATAGTAGAAGCGAAAATATTCGGGTAATGAAAGAAGCGATTATACTTGCCGGTGGTTTTGGTACGCGGCTTCAACACATAGTAAGCGACGTTCCCAAACCTATGGCGCCCGTAAACGGAGCGCCCTTTTTGTCGTATCTTCTCCGGCGGTTGCAACTGGCTGGTGTGGAGCATGTAATTTTATCTACAGGATATCTGCATGAAAAAATTGAAAGTTTCTTCGGTCATACATTCGAAGGTGTACAACTTACTTATTCGCAGGAGAAAACGCCACTTGGAACCGGTGGGGCTATACAACTGGGTTTGTCACATGCTGTGAGCGAAAATGTATTGGTGCTTAACGGAGATACTTTGTTTGATGTCGATTTTGATAAATTTAAACAGTTTCATATTGAGAAACAAGCGGTGCTAAGCGTAGCGCTCAGGCAGGTAGATGATGTGTCGAGATATGGCTCGGTGCAGATTGACGACCATAGCAGGATTGTTTCGTTTACCGAAAAAGCGCAGGCGCGCGGTGTTGGACTTATCAATGGAGGTGTTTATCTGATTCAGAAAAAATGGTTGACCGGACTGAACTTACCAGAGCAATTTTCGTTTGAAAAGGAAGTACTGGAAAACATATTCAAAAACAATGACTTCTACGGATTGGGTTTCGATTCCTATTTTATTGACATTGGTGTTCCCGATGACTTTTACAGAGCGCAGCAGGAGTTTAAGCGGTTTTAATAAAAAACAGACAGGAAATTATTTATGAGTTTTACTTCTTCGGAAAACAAAGTTGCGGCTTTGTTTTTAGACAGGGATGGTGTAATAAATCGTCAGGTAATAGGGGGATATGTAACGCGTGCCGTGGATTTTGAGTTTTTACCCGGTGTGTTGGATGCGTTGGTTTTGCTGGCTCGTCAATTTCAATACATCTTTATCGTCACCAACCAGCAGGGTATTAAAAAGGGAATATTTACCGAGGCCGATCTTGCCGGGGTGCATGACTTAATGCTGGCTAAAATTAATGCAGCCGGCGGACGCATTGATAAAATTTATTATTGCCCTGATTTGGAAGAGGAAAACAGCTCTTTTCGTAAGCCGGCTACAGGTATGGGAGTGCAGGCATTGGCCGAACACCCGGATGTAGATCCTAAGCAGTCGGTTATGGTGGGAGACTTTCTTACTGATATGCAGTTTGGCCGAAAACTTGGCTTTAGGACGGTTTTTCTTACCAATGGAAAAACTCCTGAAGAGGCAGTGGCTCAATATGCTGATGAGGTATATAAAGATTTGGACGAATATGCGTCTAAAAACAAATAAACTAATCCTGACTAAAGAGAATATATAATTCAATCAACCAACAACAAAAATCATGGCTAACGATATAGTAGAAACCCCCTTGATGAAACAATATTTCGAGATCAAAGCAAAGCATCCCGATGCTATTTTATTGTTTCGTTGTGGCGATTTTTATGAAACTTTCTCAACCGACGCCATTGAGGCTGCTGAGATTCTGGGCATCACACTTACCCGCCGTGCCAATGGATCGGCCAGGAGTGTGGAGCTGGCCGGATTTCCGCATCACGCCCTGGATACTTACCTGCCAAAGTTGGTGCGTGCCGGAAAACGTGTAGCTATCTGTGACCAACTCGAAGACCCAAAACTAACCAAAAAGCTTGTGAAACGTGGTGTTACCGAGCTTGTTACTCCTGGTGTTTCGTATAGCGATACTACATTGAACCACAAAGAAAATAACTTTTTGGCCAGTGTATTTATCAACAAACAGCAGGTTGGTGTCTCATTTCTGGATATTTCTACAGGCGAGTTTTTGGTGGCCGAAGGTACTGCCGAATATGTGGATAAACTGCTGAATAGTTTCGGGCCAAAAGAAGTATTATTTGACAGAACCAAGCGCAAGGATTTCGAAAACTTGTTCGGAAACAAATTCTTTACCTATGCGCTCGAAGACTGGGCTTACATGCCCGATTCGGCTCAAGAGCGTTTGCTCAAACATTTCCAGACAAAAACACTCAAAGGATTTGGTGTAGATAATTTGCAAAATGGTGTTGTGGCGGCCGGAGCCATCCTGCATTATCTTGACCTTACTCACCACCAGCAAACGGGACATATTACGCAATTGGCTCGTATTGAGGAAGACCGTTATGTATGGCTCGATCGCTTTACGGTTCGTAATCTGGAATTGTACGGCTCTATCAACGAAGGAGCCAAAACCCTGCTCGATGTGCTGGATAAAACCATAAGCCCTATGGGTGCACGCTTACTTAAGCGCTGGATAGCTTTCCCGCTGAAAGATGTAAAGCCTATTAACGAAAGACTCAGTGTTGTTGAATTTTTCTTTCGCACTCCCGAGTTAAAACAATTGTTGGAGCAAAATATAGCTTTAATTGGTGATCTGGAACGCATTATTTCCAAAGTGGCGGTAGGGCGTATCAATCCGCGTGAAGTGGTGCAGCTTAAGGTGGCGCTCAAAGCTATCGAGCCTGTTAAAGCTGCATGTGCGGGAGCCGATAATCCAACCTTGAACCGCATTGCCGACCAGTTGAACGTCTGTGCTGTGATATCCGAGCGCATTGAAAAAGAAATTGATAACGACCCTCCAACACTTATTAATAAAGGTGGAATTATTCGTGCAGGTATTGATGCTGACTTAGATGAGTTAAGACGGCTGGCTCATTCGGGTAAGGAGTTTTTGCAGCAGATACAGGACAGGGAGAGTGAAGTTACCGGAATACCGAGTTTAAAAATCAGTTTCAATAATGTATTTGGCTACTACATTGAAGTACGCAATGCTCACAAAGATAAAGTGCCCGAAACTTGGATTCGCAAACAAACGCTGGTGAATGCTGAACGCTATATTACGCAGGAACTGAAAGAGTATGAAGAGAAAATTCTGGGTGCCGAAGAAAAAATACTGGCTATAGAAACCCGTATTTTTAATGAACTGGTGATAGCTTTAGGCGATTATATTACCGCCATTCAGCTCAACTCCAATCTTATTGCGCAGCTCGATTGCCTGTTGTCATTTACCAAAGTATCTGCCGATAATAAGTACGTGCGTCCTGAGGTTAACGATACCGACGAGCTGGATATAAAGCAAGGGCGCCATCCGGTGATAGAAAAACAGTTGCCCGTAGGCGAAAGCTATATTGCCAACGATGTATATCTGGATAACAAAACGCAACAAATCATCATTATTACCGGGCCTAATATGGCTGGTAAATCGGCACTTCTGAGGCAAACGGCACTGATAACGCTTATGGCGCAGATTGGTTGTTTTGTGCCGGTAGAAAGTGCCAAAATAGGTGTGGTGGATAAAATTTTTACCCGTGTTGGAGCCAGTGATAATATATCGCAGGGTGAGTCGACCTTTATGGTAGAGATGAACGAGGCCGCAAGTATCTTGAATAACCTGTCGAACCGCAGTCTGGTACTTTTCGATGAGCTGGGCCGCGGAACCAGTACCTACGATGGTATCTCCATCGCTTGGGCTATTGTGGAATATATTCATGAGCATCCGTCGTACAAAGGCAAAACTCTTTTTGCAACTCACTATCACGAACTGAACGAAATGGAAAAATCCTTCGGCCGGATTAAAAACTATAATGTGTCGGTAAAGGAAGTTGATAAAAAAATTATCTTCCTGCGAAAATTAGTGCGTGGCGGTAGCGAGCATAGTTTTGGTATTCATGTAGCCAAAATGGCCGGGATGCCTCAAAGTATTGTGAAACGTGCCGAACAGATACTCAAAGACCTCGAAACCGAAAACCGCCAAACGGGTATTGCAAAACCTGTTGGCGAAATTGCCGAACACCGCGAAGGCCTGCAGTTGAGCTTCTTTCAGCTCGACGATCCTGTGCTGGAGCAAATTCGCGACGAAATTAAAAATTTAGATATTAATAATCTGACCCCTGTTGAAGCTCTGAATAAATTGAACGAGATTAAAAGAATCATCAGTGGTAAATAAGCGACATAGTATTTTTTTTGAAATACTTATTTTGAATACCCGGATAGCAACAACGCTTTCCGGGTTTTTTTATTACACATATATGCACATAGTGCGCTGTTTGCATGTATAATTATACATAAATAAGATTTGTAAATGTATGTGTATTGAAAAAATGGCCTGAAAAATTATAAAATCACATTTTTGCAAGGTAGTAAATAAATATTTCAGTACTTTTGTGCTTTCATTTTTACAAGGGGATAAAACTATTAAACAAATATAAATTTTTTTGTATGAAGAAGCATAATTTTAATGCAGGACCATCCATTTTACCCCGCGAAGTGATTGAAAAAACTGCTCAGGCTGTACTTGACTTTAACGGTTCAGGTTTGTCGGTTTTAGAAATCAGTCACCGCGCCAAAGATTTTCAACCGGTAGTTGACGAAGCGGAAGCTCTTTTCAAAGAGTTGCTTGGTATCCCTGAGGGATATTCGGTATTATTCCTTGGCGGCGGTGCTAGTTTGCAGTTCTGTATGGTTCCGTTCAACCTTCTTGAGAAAAAAGCAGCATACCTGAATACGGGTACATGGGCAAGTAAAGCACTGAAAGAAGCCAAAGGTTTCGGCGAAGTTGTAGAAGTTGCATCATCCAAGGCTGCTAATTTCAACTACATTCCTAAAGACTATGTAATACCGGCCGATGCCGATTACTTCCATATTACTACCAACAATACCATCTTCGGAACCGAACTCTTTGTCGATTTTGATTCGCCGGTGCCTGTTGTGGCCGATATGTCTTCAGATATTTTCTCACGTCAGATTGACGTTTCAAAATATGCACTTATTTATGGTGGTGCGCAAAAAAATCTTGCTCCCGCAGGGCTGGCTTTTGCTATTGTAAAAAATGATATTCTCGGAAAAGTTTCGAGATATATCCCTACAATGCTTAGCTACCAGACACATATCGATAATGGCTCGATGTTTAATACTCCACCGGTATTGCCTATCTACTCGGCTCTCGAAACGTTGCGCTGGCTCAAGGCCAATGGCGGCATAGCTGCCATGGAGCAAAAAAATATTGCTAAGGCTAACCTGCTCTACAACGAAATTGACCGTAATAAACTCTTTGTTGGTACGGCTGCTGTTGAAGACCGTTCGCGCATGAATATCTGTTTTGTAATGAAACCTGAGTATGCCGAACTGGAGGCCGAATTTCAAAAATTTGCTACCGAACGTGGCATGATTGGAATTAAAGGACACCGCTCTGTTGGTGGATTCCGCGCCTCTACCTACAACGCTTTACCTATCGAAAGCGTGCAGGCATTGGTAGATTGTATGAAAGAATTTGAAAAGTTACATTAAAACAGACAACAGGCGGCGGACAACTGTTGTTGTCTGTCGACAGTTGTCTCTTAAAAAAATATATGAAAATTTTAGTTGCAACAGATAAGCCATTTGCGAAAGTGGCTGTCGAAGGTATACGTAAAGAAGTGGAAAATGCAGGTTTTGAACTGGCTCTGCTTGAAAAATATACCGAAAAACAACAATTGCTCGATGCTGTGGTTGATGCCGATGCTATCATTATCAGGAGTGATATTATAGATGCTGAGGTTATTGCAGCTGCCAAACAACTTAAAATAGTTGTAAGAGCTGGTGCCGGTTATGATAATGTAGATCTTGAAGCTGCCAAAGCTGCCGGTGTATGTGTGATGAACACACCCGGGCAAAACGCAAACGCTGTGGCTGAACTGGTTTTCGGATTGCTGGTATTTGCTGTTCGTAATTTTTATAATGGTACTTCAGGCTCTGAACTCAAGGGTAAAAAACTGGGTATTCATGCTTACGGCAATGTGGGACGCAATGTGGCACGTATAGCCAAAGGCTTTGGCATGGAGGTTCTTGCCTACGATATGTTTTGTAGAGACGAGGATATCAAAGCCGACGGAGTAGAACCTACCTGTTCGGTAAAAATGCTGTATCAGTCATCAGATATTATATCGTTACACATTCCGGCCAACAAAGACACCCGGCAGTCAATTAATGCCGAGCTACTTGGTTTACTGCCTAAAGGTGCAGTACTTGTAAATACTGCCCGCAAGGAAGTAATTCATGAAACAGAGTTGGTGGCATTTATGGAAGCTCATCCCGAATTTAAATACGTAACAGATATTTTGCCGGATAACCATGCTGAAATGACCGAAAAGTTTGCTACCCGATATTTTAGTACACCTAAAAAGATGGGAGCTCAAACTTCTGAAGCCAATATAAATGCCGGAATAGCGGCAGCCAAACAAATTGTGGATTTCATTAAGACCGGTAACGAAACGTTCCGTGTTAATTAATAAGTGCTTAATTTATTGTTAATTTTAAAATCCTGTAGCCTGCGAAAGGTTATAGGATTTTTTTGTGTTTGCAACTCATATTTATGCCCCGGTATATAGTTTAAGAGTGCTGAATTGATGTTTTATTATTAGATTATTGCACATTTTTACTATCTTTGTGCCGAAATTCAGTTCGGAAATGAACAATTTTGTTTTTAAAACAATTATTTATACCGAACGATTAATCAATATATCATGGCTTATAATTTATTAAAAGGTAAAAGAGGAATTGTATTCGGCGCCCTTAACGACATGTCAATTGCATGGAAAGTAGCCGAAAGAGTTGTAGAAGAAGGTGCGGTTATCACTTTGTCGAATACCCCACTGGCTGTACGTATGGGTACCACCAACGAACTGGCCGAGAAGCTCAATGCAAAACTAATCCCGGCTGACGCTACCAATGTAGCCGACCTCGAAGAGGTTTTCAAACAATCGATGGAAGCGCTTGGCGGAAAAGTGGATTTTGTACTTCACTCTATCGGAATGTCGCCTAATGTTCGTAAAAAACGTACTTACGACGATCTTGACTACGATTTGCTGAATACCACGCTGGATATTTCGGCAGTGTCGTTCCATAAAATGCTTCAGGTAGCCAAAAAACTCGACGCCATCAATGAATGGGGTTCGGTAGTGGCGCTTACTTATATGGCTGCGCAGCGTACCATGTTTGGCTACAACGATATGGCCGACGCTAAAGCAATGCTCGAATCCATAGCCCGAAGCTTTGGGTATATTTATGGTCGCGAACATAATGTGCGCGTAAACACCATTTCGCAATCGCCCACAATAACCACTGCCGGTAGCGGTGTTAAGGGTTTTGATAGCCTTGTGGACTTCTCGGAACGCATGTCGCCGCTGGGCAATGCCACCGCTGCTGAATGTGCCGATTATTGCGTGACCATGTTTAGCGATTTGACACGCAAGGTAACTATGCAAAATCTTTTTCACGATGGCGGTTTCTCAAGCATGGGTATGAGTTTCAGAGCAATGGAGCAGTACAACAAAAGTTTTGAAGAATTCAAAGACGAGCAGGGAAATATCATTTACGGATAAACCCATTAGCTGCCTGTGCTATATTCTCAGACAGGTTGCGGTATAGCACAAAATCATGACCATTAATCTGAAAAGGATTGCTTATGTTAAGGTTTTATCAGAAGTAATTCATAAAGAATAAAGCAAAGTTTAAAGGAGAAAGAAACCGGATATCTTTCGGTTTCTTTTTCCTTTTTTATTAATAACGATGATGATCCGAAGGGTTGATATCTAAATGTTTTAAAAAAAAATGATTTATGAATGGATTGAAAATCGGAAATCTTATGGCTCGTGTTCCCATTATACAAGGGGGGATGGGAGTAGGAATTTCCTTGTCGGGCTTAGCTGCGGCTGTGGCAAATGAGGGTGGTGTTGGTGTAATCTCGTGTGCGGGATTGGGGTTGATTTATCGCGAAAAAACAACGAATTACATGGAAGCATGTATTCACGGACTGAAGGAAGAAATTCGTAAGGCCAAAGAAAAAACGTCGGGAATTATTGGAGTCAATATCATGATGGCTCTGACTAATTTCAGCGACATGGTGAAAACGGCTATAGCTGAGAAGGCCGATGTGATTTTTGCCGGGGCGGGCTTACCGCTCGATTTACCAAAATATCGTACCGAAGGTTGTACTACGAAACTGGTTCCGATAGTGTCGTCGGCGCGTGCCGCCAAAATTATCTGCGAAAAATGGAAAACCCTGTATGATTATCTGCCCGACCTGATTGTGGTGGAAGGCCCTAAAGCGGGTGGGCACCTCGGCTTTAAAGCCAATCAGATTGCCGATCCGAATTATTCTATCGAAACTCTGATTCCGGACGTTGTGCGCGAGGTGGCGGTATTTGAACAGAAGTATCAGCAGGAGATTCCGGTGGTAGCTGCCGGAGGTATTTATAATGGCGAAAACATGTATGATATTATGCGACTAGGAGCTAAAGGCATACAGGTAGCAAGCCGCTTTGTAACCACCGAGGAATGTGATGCGGACATAAAATTTAAAAACACATATATTGATGCTGAAGCTAACGGTGTCGAGATTATTCAGAGCCCGGTAGGTATGCCCGGACGTGCTTTGCAGGGTAAGTTCCTCGAAAGAGTAAAACAAGGGCTTACAAAACCGAAATCATGTCCATATAACTGCCTGCATACCTGCGATTATAAAGTAGTGCCATATTGCATTATCGTGGCTTTGTACAATGCTTACAAGGGCAAGATGGACAGAGGCTATGCGTTTGCAGGGAGTAACGCGTACCTTTCCACACGAATCTCCACTGTGAAGGAAGTGATGGATGATTTCACAACAAAATTTGAGAAACGTAAAAGTGAGATACTGGCATTGTTGAAAAAATAAAAATATTTCTCAAAATGAACTTTAGCCCAACAGTTAGATAAAAAACTTTTTTGGGTTTTAAGAGGCTTCTTATAGCTAAGGCTACAGAAAATTTTCTGTGGCCTTTCCATTTTTTATATCGTAACTTATGTGGTTACAAATATGGCTGTGCAACGTCATAATACTGTTGTTACCTTAAAATTTTTTTAAACAGATAATTCTTATTTATACTGTCTATGAAATATTCAGCAATGGCATATTTTGCGCTTGTATTTTTTCTTGCTTTGTCGGCTTGTACCTCGCCCAAAGCCGATCCTGTTGCTATCCTCGAAATTGTTGATACCGAATATCGTGTTTCCACTCAGATACTTCTCGACGAATGTAAAAAAAACAATATCCCGTCTGACGAAATGCAGATGTGGGAACAGCATTGGGTTGTTTTTTCTTCGCTTGATAAAATAAATAAGTTGAAAATTGCGCTCGAAAACGACTATCCAAGTCTTAATCTGAAACTATACGATGCTCCGTTTTATAACTTTAACCGGCAGAAAATGACGGGCGAAAAACCTGCTTCGGAATGGAAGAATATCATCATGACTGCCAATCTGGTTGAAGATTCAACATTGCAAAACGAATATATGGAATATCACCGTACGCAATTTGAAAAATGGCCGGAAGTTTCCCGGGGTTTTATTAAGGCCGATTTTCAGCAATTATTGGTTTTTCGTCATGGTCGGCAACTGATGTTGGTTATCAGTATTCCCAAGGGTAAAACATTGGATGAATTAAACCCCAAAACCACCGAAAACAATCCGAGGGTGGATGAGTGGAATAAAATAATGGGCAAATATCAGGAAGGTATTGAAGATGCACCAAAGGGAACAACGTGGGTTGTGTTTAGTGATTTACACTGATATTTGCTTCCATTGGTCGCGATATTTGCCTTCGGCGTTATTTTGCTTCGCTGTTATTTGTCCTTCGGACGTTATTTTTGGGAATAAATTTTAATAATGCACATACCAGAGTCTTTGTTCTTGGCTCTTGGTTCTTTTGTCTGAAATATGCAACAAACAAATTATCAGCTTTTTGACTTTTTAGATTTTAGTCCTGAGTTGAATCAGGGCGATCGGCTTTGGCGGGCTTGTCTGCCAACTGCTATTCAGGAAATAAATGGTGATGTGTTCGTTACCATTCCGTTTCAACAACAAAATAATTCCAACGAAATTACTCCCGATTTATCTGTCCCGCGTAAAGAATTTACGTTGCGTGTGCAGGCTCTCTCTGAAAAAATTCTGCGTGTATCGATAGCTTTCGCAGGTGAAATCGTGGAAAATTCGGAAATGCTTGAACTGGATAGTCGGCTAAAGAAACAGGCATTAAGTTTTGAGAAAAAAACGGATGAATGGATTGTTACGGATAAATTGGGAAATAAACGGGCTGTTTTGGGCTTCCAGAAAGCTAAAACCGATGTGTGGAGCGACTTGATTCCTGCGCCTGATGAAACTTTTTTTCTGAGCCTTTTTCCGGATGGTAAAAAAGAGGTGGCACTTTCGGCTTACGATATGTTTTCACCTACCCGTCATGATGCTTTTGCACTGGCTTATGTAGAGAGAAATGGTGATGCGAATCGTACAACATTTTCATTCCGGGCAAAACCAGACGAATGCTTTTACGGCACCGGTGAGCGATTTGCTAAAATGGATTTATCGGGAAAAACTTTTCAACTTCGTAATCAGGACGGACAGGGCGTAAATAATCGGCGTACATACAAAAATATTCCCTTTTATCTTTCGTCCGAAAATTACGGCGTTTTTGTGCACACTACTGCTTTTGCTAAATTTTCGCTGGCCGACCACTCCACCCGTTCGGCGCAGGTCTTGGTAGAAGAACCGTTGGTTGATTTTTTCGTGATTGGCGGAGATAATCCTGAACAAATTCTGTTCGGCTATCGTCAGTTAACGGGTTTTCCCACCATGCCTCCGCTCTGGAGTTTTGGCACGTGGATGAGCCGGATGACTTATTTTTCAGCTGATGAAGTCAATGATATTTGCGACCGTATGCGTACGGAAGGCTTTCCGTGCGATGTGATTCATCTTGATACAGGCTGGTTCGAAACCGACTGGCTTTGCGAATGGAAATTCAACGACGACAGATTCCCCAATCCTCCTCAGTTTATTCAAAATCTGAAAGAAAAGGGTTTTCGTGTGAGTTTGTGGCAATTGCCATACATTTCGTACAATGCCATTCAGTACAAAGAAGCCGACGAAAACGAATATATCAGCAAAAGCGAACGCCTGATATCAGGTTCGTCCAATTTTAGCGTACAGGACTTTGCCGGAACCATTGATTTTACATACGATAAAGCGACAGAGTGGTACAAAGGATTATTGCGAAATTTGCTGGAAATGGGTGTTGTGTGTATCAAAACTGACTTTGGCGAGGATATTCATCTCGATGCCGAATACAGGAATATGTCGCCTGAAAAATTGCACAATCTGTATCCGCTTCTGTACCAAAAAGCGGCTTACGAGGTAACCAAAGAAGTAACCGGCGACGGTATAATCTGGGCGCGTGCCGGTTGGGCTGGTTGCCAGCGCTATCCGCTACATTGGGGAGGCGACTCGGCTTGCTCATGGGATGGACTGGCTGGTTCGCTCAAAGGCGGCTTGCAACTCGGGCTTTCGGGCTTTGCCTTCTGGAGTCACGATGTGCCTGGTTTTCATGGCGTCCCCAACTTTATGAATTCGGTTTTGCCCGACGATATTTACGTGCGCTGGACACAGTTTGGCGTGTTCTCGTCGCATCTGCGGTATCATGGCTCACACAAGCGCGAGCCCTGGCATTATCCGAATATTGCTCCGATTATTCGTAAATGGTTGAAATTGCGTTACCAGCTGATTCCCTATATATTGGACCAAAGCGAGAAAGCCATCAAAACAGGATTCCCGGTATTGCGCGCGTTGATTCTGCATCACCCTCAAGACAAAACCTGTCGCCACATCGACGATCAGTATTATTTTGGCGACGATATATTGGTAGCTCCGGTAATGAACAGCGAAAACCGGCGGGATATTTATTTACCAGAAGGAAGGTGGGTGCATTTTTTTACAAAAGAAGTGTTTGAAGGCGAACGATGGCTCCGAAATGTGGATGTTCCGCTGGATGAAATGCCGGTTTTTGTAAAAGAAGGAGCCGAAATACCCATGTATTTGGAAGATGTGAATTGTACAGATGAAATGGATTTAAATAAGACATTAAAAATACTTTTTTAAACACAAAGACCCGGAGTCACAAAGAAATGTTTTATATTGGTGTCTTTGTGTCTTCGTGTTGAAATATATACTTATGCAAACCTGGAAATCAAATTTCTCCGAAACCAAAAAACATTACACCGACTGGTGGAATGGGAAAGGCATTGTGCTGACAATGTGGGAACACCTGTTTAAAGAGGGCGCTCCCTACGAAAATATTTTGCCGCCACCACCTCACAAAGATCTGAATCAGCTGTGGTTCGACCCGATTTGGCGTGCTCAGCAACTGCATTATACTATGAGCCGGAATTCCTATCTGGCTGATATTTTGCCGGTGGCCAATACTCAGTTAGGACCCGGATCGCTGGCTGCTATTCTGGGTTCAGTACTCGAAGGACGCGAAGACACTATCTGGATTCATCAAAAGCCTGATTTCGACGGACAGATTATTTTTGATGAAAAAGGCTGGAAACTGCACGAAGATTTGTTGCGAAACTGCGTTGCCAATGCTCGGGGAAAATACATGGTGGGCTGTCCCGATTTGGTGGAAGGCCTCGATGTATTGGCAAGTCTGAAAGGTTCGGACAATGTGCTGATGGATTTGATTATGGATCCGGATGGAACGCTGGAACAATTGAGGAAAATCAACGAAGCATATTTTGATGTTTTCAACCGTATTTACGACATAATCAATGTGAATGGTGAGATGGCTTTCTGCTATTTCTCGCTTTGGGCTCCGGGCACTGTTTCGAAACTTCAGGTGGATATATCGATCATGATATCCGAAGATGATTATCGCACTTTCTGTCTGCCATTTCTACGGGAGCAGACCGAAAAAATCGATTACACGCTTTATCATTTGGATGGAGTGGATGCCATACGTCATTTGGATGCTATTCTGGAACTCGAGAATCTGAATGCCATTCAATGGACACCCGGTTACGGGCAGCCGCAGGGAGGAAACCCGCAGTGGTACGAATTATATAAGCGCATATTAACCGGCGGAAAATCTGTAATGGCCAACTGGGTCACACTGGATGAATTAGAACCGCTTTTGGATAATGTGGGGAATCAGGGAATGCACATTAATGTCGATTTTAAATCGGAAAAAGACATTGAACAGGCACTGAAAATTGTGGAAAGATATAGATGACATGTGCGCTGTGCGCGTTATTTGGCTACGCCGTTATTTGCCTTCGGCGATATTTAGGCTTCGCCTGATATTTTGATGTAAATAAATTAAACTTTTCAAAACTAATAATCTTATTTAATACACATTCCCTCTTTTTTGGAGAGGGTTACGTAGAGGTCATATGAAAGAATTAATTCAATTATCTACCATTGATATTGTTGTTATAGCAACTTATGTAGTAGTGTTGCTTGGCATTGCATATTGGGCCAGTTTTAGCGCTAAAAACAAAAGCGACAATCTTTTTCTTGCCAATAAAAGTTTGGGATGGTTTGCCATCGGACTTACTATGTGGGGAACCAATGTAGGCCCGTCTATGCTCATTGCCAATGCCAGCAGCGGGTACGAAAGCGGTATCGTAGCCGGCAACTTCTCGTGGTATGCTTTCCCGTTTATTTTACTGCTGGCCTTTGTGTTTGCACCGCGCTACTTAGGTGCACAGGTAATGACTCTGCCCGAATATATGGGTAAGCGTTTTGGCAACATTACACAAAAGTACATAGCCTGGTATACCATCATTACCATTTTAATCTCGTGGCTGGGACTCACTCTGTTCTCTGGTGGCGTGTTTATGGCTCAGATTCTGGCTTTACCTTTGTGGTTATGTATTGTTATTCTGGTATTTCTTTCGGCAGCATTTACCATGGCCGGTGGACTGAAAGCCATAGCTTATACCAATGTTTTTCAGATGCTTTTGCTTATAGGTGTTTCGGTATTGCTGGTGGTGATGGCAATTCATAAAGCAGGAGGAGTAGGGCATATTATTGAGGCAACTCCGGCGTCGTACTGGAAACTTTTTCAGCCACTCGACAATAAAGATTTCCCCTGGTTGGCTATCTTGCTTGGGTATCCTATTATGGGAGTTTGGTTTTGGTGTACCGACCAATCTATGGTGCAATCGGTACTGGGTACCAAAAATCTCAGGAACGGACAAATGGGGGCAAATTTCGTTGCCTGGCTTAAGCTGATTGATATTCCATTGTTTATACTTCCGGGTATTCTTGCATTTATTATTATTCCCAATATTGGCAATTCTACCGATGCTTATCTTAAATTAGTCGAAGCCGTATTTCCTCCGGGGCTTATCGGACTTGTTATAGTGGTAATGCTGGCTGCACTGATTAGTACAGTGGGTTCGGCACTGAATTCGCTGAGCACTGTTTTTACCATGGATATTTACGTGAAACATTATAAACCCAATGCAGATAATAAACAAATAAAAGCCATAGGGCGCTGGATTGTGCTTGGTGGGGCTGTAGTTTCGGTTTTTCTGGCTATCGGTATCACAGCTATTCAGGGATTGAGTTTTTTTAATATTTTTCAATCGGTACTTGGCTTTATTGCTCCGCCCATGTCGGTAGCATTTTTATTTGCCGTACTTTGGAAAAAAACGTCGAAAAATGCTGCCAATCTGGTTTTATCATTCGGAACGGTGTTTAGTATCGGTATAGGAATATTATATTATAATAATTTGATATTTAGTGGAATACATTTCCTGTATGTGTCCTTTATTATCTTTCTGATTTTAGCTGTATTCACTTGTATTTATACATTGCTCGATACTAAAAATGTGTCGGTTTCCACCCTCGATTATCGGCCTATCAAGATTGATAAATCGGTAAAAATTGCCTGGATTGTATTGATGTTGATTATGATAGGGTTATATGTTTTTTTTAATTGAAATACGGTTTAGCTATCATTATTGCTTCATATAAAAGTAAAAAAGGATATTAAAGAAATAACAAAGTAACGCCCGCAGGGCAAATTCAACATATTATGAGCTTAGAATTATTAGAAAAACTATCCGAATGCGTAGAGTTCGGAAAAATTAATCAGGCATCGCCCTATCCACCACAAATGAAAGGGCAATCAGGCGCCGACGAAATAACTAAAGAAGCATTAGAGGCAGGTATTGCCCCATCGGACATTCTAAATAATGCATTGATTACAGCTATGAATAAAGTTGGGCAGAAATATACCGAGAATAAAATTTTTGTTCCGCAGATGTTGCTATCGGCCAAAGCTATGAGTGCTTCCATGGCACATTTGAAGCCGTTTTTTGCTTCGGGAGCTGTGCAGCGAAAGGGCAAGTTTATCATTGGTACTGTGTTTGGCGATTTGCATGATATAGGCAAAAACCTGTTTGGTATGATGGTAGAAGGTGCTGGCTGGGAAGTGATAGATTTGGGAATAGATGTGAAGATAGAGAAATTTGTAGAAACAGTTCAACAGAATCCGGGTGCGGTAGTTGGCATATCGGCTTTGCTTACCACCACCATGGTTAATATGAAGCCGGTTATCGATGCCATTAAGGCCATTTCACCAGATACAAAGATTATTGTTGGAGGTGCACCGTTGTCTTCTGATTTTGCTTCTCAGATAGGCGCTGATGGATATGGAAAAAATCCGCAGGAAGGAATTGTTTGGTTAGATAAAATATCGGCATAAAAACTTGAAACACCCATGAGTAAGTTTACTTTCATAAGGGAATAATTAATAAATCCGACATCCCCTCATCTGGTCGGAAAGCCTCCCTTTTGGGGAGCTTGGAGGGGCTTTTAAATAGATGAAAAAATTTATAGATAATATCTTTCTAAATGCTAAAGTTCAGGCTTTCCCGGTGATGACGCATCCTGGCATTGAAGCACTGGGTTATACCGTACACGAGGCTGTCACCAATGGGCAGATCCATTATGAAGCCATTCAGTATCTGGCCGATCATTATGATACGGTGGCTTGTTCGTCTATTATGGATTTAACCGTAGAGGCAGAGGCTTTTGGAGCTGAAGTCAATTTGCCTGATAATGAAATACCAACTGTAACGGGGCGTCTGGTTGACGGTGCTGAGTCGGTGGAAGCGTTGATGGTTCCCTCTCTGGATATGGGGCGTATCCCGCAGTACCTGCTGGCCAATAAGCTGGCTGCCGAAAACATCAAACACAAACCGGTGTTTTCGGGTTGTATAGGTCCGTTCTCGCTGGCTGGTCGGTTGTACGATATGTCCGAGATTATGGTAGGCATTTACATTGAGCCGGAAGTAATACTCGAACTATTGCAAAAATGCACCCGTTTTCTGATTAATTACTGTAAAGCGTTGAAGGCAACCGGCACGGCAGGTGTTATCATGGCTGAGCCGGCTGCCGGCTTACTGTCGTACGACGACTGTCTGGCGTTTTCCACCATTTTTGTAAAAGAAATAGTGGATGCTGTGCAGGATGATAGTTTTACTGTAATATTACACAATTGCGGAAATACGGGGCAATGCACTCAGGCTATGGTGCTAAGTGGAGCTAGAGCGTTGCATTTCGGTAATGCCATTGATATGAAAGACGTTTTGGAAGAATGCCCTGCAGATGTAATGGTTTTGGGCAATCTGGATCCGGTTGGGATTTTTAAGCAGGGAACGCCGGATTCGGTTAAGATAGCGGTGGAAAAGTTGCTTGAAGATACTGCAGGATATCGCAATTTCGTAATTTCGAGTGGTTGCGACTTACCCCCGTACGTGCCCGAAGCTAATATTAAAGCATTTTTACAAGCTGTGAATGAATGACTTTTGCGCATATAGCTTTTCGTTCGGCGAAGTGGCTCCCACAATCGACGAAGTGCTGGATTTTCTCCAATCATCCGATTTGGAAGAAGAACATCCGGCCGTGACTTTCGTCAGGGATACTTTAAATGAATTGAATTTTGATACTGCTATCAGGGGCGGCTATGTGCTCAAAGACATTAATTTTCCTGACCCCAAAACCGGACTTTTACAGGTGGATAATATGACATTGAATTTAGGCAGGCAGGTTTGTGGATATATCAAAGAAGCAAACCAGGCCGCCTTTTTTCTGTGTACGGCAGGCGAGGGTTTTACCCAAATGGCCAATCGGCTCAATGAGCAGGGCGATATTATGGAGGCATATATTATGGATGCTATCGGGTCGCTTACGGTAGAAAAAGCCATGGACAAAATTCAGGGAGCATTGAAAACACAGGTCGGTAAAAATGGCCTGAAAATATCTAACCGGTATAGTCCCGGTTATTGCAACTGGCCTCTCAGCGATCAGAAAACTCTTTTTGACCTGATTGGAGAGAATACCACAGGCATTTCGCTTACCGATTCATGTCTGATGATTCCCCGGAAATCGGTGAGTGGAGTTATTGGTATCGGTCAGGAACTGAAACATCATGATTACGGTTGTGCTATTTGCAATAACGCCACCTGTATTTATCGTAAAATAATTGCCCGAACAGAGTCTCATGACTTGTAAATTTGTTGTGCTGCCTTCACAGTTACCCTCCCGTTTTACACTCATTGTATTTTTTCTTTCCTGAAAAAACTTGTTCCCGCCCCTTATACAGGTAGATTTTATTAAACCGAAAAAATATTTTTTTTAATTTGATTACATATATTTATCAAAATCGTCCTATCAATGAATTATAATATTAAAGTTTGAATAAAAGTTATAAAAAATCATTCATAAAGCCAATTTTTCTGGCGCTGATTTTTATTGGATTATTTGCAGGCGCAATTCCATTAAATGCTAAAGGCCAAAAAAAGGGTGTTGATTCATATAAAGTGGCAGTGTGCGACTGGATGATTCTGAAGCGTCAGAAAATCGGAGCATTTGAGCTTGCCCGCCAAATAGGAGCCGATGGTATTGAAATGGATATGGGCGGACTTGGTAAGCGCGACTCGTTTGACAATAAATTACGCATACCCCAATTCAGAGTGCTGTTTACTGAAAAAGCTACCGAAACCGGCATAGAGGTTCCTTCAGTAGCCATGTCGGGGTTTTATGCTCAGTCTTTTGTGGATAGAGCAAATTATCGCGAGCTGTTGCAGGACTGCATCAATACCATGAAAATAATGGATGCCAAAGTTGCTTTTTTGCCACTGGGCGTACAGTGCGATCTGAACAAAAATCCGGAAATTCGTCCGCAACTGGTTGAGCGCCTCAAAGTGGCCGGACAAATGGCGCTGGAAGCCGGAGTAGTTATAGGCATTGAAACATCGCTTACAGCTACCGAAGAAGTAAAACTCCTGAAAGAGATAAACTCCCGGGGAATTAAAATTTACTTCAATTTTCAGAATCCGCTTGTGGCTGGCAGAGATATTTATAAAGAACTGAAAATACTGGGTGCCAAACGAATTTGTATGATTCACTGTACAGATACCGACGGCGTTACCTTGCGAAACAATACCCGGTTGGATATGCAAAAGATAAGAGCAACCTTAGCCAAAATGCGCTGGAAAGGCTGGCTTGTGGTAGAGCGTTCGCGCGATGCCAACGATGCCCGCAACGTGAAAAAGAATTTTGGAGATAATGTGGAGTATCTTAAGGAAGTTTTCAGATAAAACAGCTTTTAAATGTGTTGATACCACATTGCGATTATAAATACAAATTCTAAAAAATAAGGCTGATGCCCGTTTTTCAAAGGATTGTAAATTAAAAAATAAGAAAGAAATACGTCATCGAATGCCGAAGGGTAAATACCTGCTTTTAGCCGGTAAGTGTTTTTCAAAAATGCTTTTTTATCTTAAGGTCGACGTCAGTTAAATATGTAGTTAATTAATTATTCATTCATCATGTGTTAAGGAATAGCTTATTATTCCACTATTTTTTTTCAACGTTTTCGATAAGCAAATGAGCATAAGTCAAGTTTACTGAATGACATTAAAAGAGAACGGTCAAATTTTTAAAACTTTAATTCTATTCGTTTTATGAACAAAATGAAAGCCAAGCCCAAAATTATTGCATATATAATATGTGCAATGATTGTTTTAACCGTCACATCGTGTATTGACGGCTTTAAAGATGACAGTATGTGGTCGCCAAGTGTTACAAATGCAACGATGAATTCACCGGTAGCTGACGAAATAAAGGTGAAATTCAATGCAGATAACTCCGAACAAACCATTGAATGGCCACTTGTCAAAGGAGCAGGAGGATATCAGGTGTCTGTTTACAATATTGATAATCCTGATAGTCCTGTATTGATAGGTGAAGAAAACCAGGTAGTAGACGGAATTTCCGTAAAACGGGAAGCAAAAGAAGACTCCCGTTACAAGGTAGTAATTAAAACATTGGGCAACGAACGTTATAACAATAAAGACGCAGCCACTGCCACAGCAAAGGAATACGATAATTTATTGTCGGTTACAGCTGTTATTCCTTCCGGAACAAACCTGACAGAGTATTTTACTACAAATCCTGTTCCTGTAAGTGCTACCGAATTGTGTTACGAACTGGAACCGGGAGGCAGTTACACGATGAGTGGTAATGTGTCAATCGGTCAGACTTCGGTAACTTTCCGCGGAAGCAAACTGGAACATGCAAAACTGAAAATGACAGATGGGTCTTTCGTAAACGGTGGAGCAGGTCTTAAGTTGAAGTTTATAGATATTGATTATGCTGATTTTGTAGGTGCTGCTACAAATTCGCTAATCCTTATGGATGCCAATTTCGATGCTACAGCTGCGGCTGCTTCATCTAACGGAACCAGCTATCTTGTAGTGCCAACTACCAAGCCTGTTGCCATACAATCCTGTAAAATTACCGGATTGAAGTATTACCTCTTCTATGATAATGGAAAGAAATATGCTATTGGTAGCCTTATGATCAAGGATTGTATTATTGGACAAAATTCAAGTACTTTCAATCAGGCCACGCTGCGATTCCAGTCTGGTATGGTTAAGGATATGTCGTTTATCAACAGTACTTTCTACAACGAGATTGTTCCCAACAGCAGCAATCGTATTTGTCAGATTTCGAGCGGAAACGTATCCAGTGTGAAACCTGTAAGCGAATCCTGGACAGGCGGTAGTATTACCATTACCAATTGTACATTCTGGCAATTCCCAAAAGGTGCTCAGTCGTTCAATTCAAACGGGGCTATGGGTACTGTAAACGATAAGATAATTATTCGCAACAATATTATCATTGATTCGGGCGAGTATGCTTCTGCTGCTGGAGGAAATGGATTTATTAAACGATTCCGTCGCGGAAATACTACAGCAACCTTTACAGGCGGTGGTAATACATTCTGGTACAACGGAGCTGTTCCACAAGGTGAAATATCCGGTACAAGCGCCGATACCAGCGGTGATTATATACTCACAAATCCGCAATTAACATATCAGGGCAATGGAGTATTTACAATGGCGGGTCCCGATCAGATTAGCAGAGGTACCGGAGATCCCCGTTGGTTACCAGGTTCCACTATATGGCATTAAAATAGTATAAATATTTAATAGAAAAATATATGGAGAAGAAAAATATAATTCTCAGCCTGTTTTTGGGTTTGTTGCTGGCATTTGTATGTTCTACGCAGCTTTATGCCCAGACACGTACCATCACCGGAGTTGTGGTGGGCGAAGATGAACAGCCTATCATAGGGGCTACCATTAAAGTGGAAGGAACTACCACGGGAACAATTACGGATATTGATGGAAAGTTTTCGCTAACGGCGCCAGCCAACGGTAAACTGACTATTTCGTATATAGGATATATCAGCCAGACATTAGCCGTATCAGATGCCTCGCGCGTAATACTTAAAGGTGATGTGATGAAACTCGACGAAGTAGTTGTAGTTGGTTACGGTTCACAGAAAAAAGCGCATCTTACAGGTTCGATTTCTACGGTAGCTCCTAACGAAATCTCCGACCTTTCGGTTACCAGCTTGGCGTCTGCATTGGGTGGTATGATGAATGGTGTAGCAGTGAGCGAATCGGGTAACCGCCCGGGTGCGCAGGCAAAAATTATCATTCGTAATAGCGACAATGTGCCAAATTCGCCTACTGCAGGATTGTTGGTTCCGTTGTATGTTATCGATGATTATATTGCCGATGAAAATGCGTTTAATAACCTCGATGCCAGCATGATCGAAAACATCTCTGTTTTGAAAGATGCGGCAGCAGCTATTTATGGTGCCCGGTCGGCACAGGGGGTTATTCTGGTGAAAACCAAACGTGGACAGGTAGGAAAACCTAAAATTTCGTATAGCGGACAATTCGGTTATACCGATGAGTATTACCGCTCAAAAATGCTGGATTCTTATAATTTTGGACAAATATGGAATGCTGTGCGTGCAGCCGATCCATCGGATACATCTTTAGATTCTCAAAGACATTTGTTTCAGGCTGACGAACTGGAAGCCATGAAAGGAATGAATTATGATTTGCTGGACAAATACTGGAGCTCGGCACTGACGCAAAAACACAGTCTCAATGTGAGCGGAGGTAGCGAAAATGCAACTTATTTTGCAGGTATATCTTATGTTACGCAAGATGGTAACCTCGGACGCATCGGGTACAATCGCTGGAACTACCGTGCCGGTGTTGATGCCAAAATTAATAAATGGACAAAAGCATCTATGCAGGTATCGGGCGACTATGGTAAAACTACCAAATCTAACGTTAGAGTAGGTGGAACCAACGACGAAAAGGATTATATTACCTTATTGACCCGCCCACGCTATATTCCTGAATATGTGAATGGTTACCCCATTGCTGCGTATGGTGTTACTAACGGAAAAATTGAGAGCAGTCAGGAGTACAACTATAATATGGTGGAAAACCTTGGAAACTCCAAAGTGAATATGCCATCGAATATGACAATTAACGGTTCGATAGAGTATGATTTCGGATGGAACCGGATTTTGAAAGGGCTTAAACTGAAAGCTACTTATTCTAAAAGTATCAGCACTACAAAAGATAACGAATTTGGTTCAAGTTATACGCTATACAGGTTTGCCGATGGTGATGCCGGGCGTGGTGGTAGTGGCTATCATCTTTATACAAGTACTGATGAGCATAGTTTGAATTACGACGGGTTAACTACGATTAGCGTTGATAATGGTAGCTACCTCAGAAGAAATATGAGCCGTGCTGATAACTATCAGATCAACTTTATTGCTACTTATGCACGTAAGTTTGGTTTGCACGATGTAAGCGGTTTGTTTACCATCGAAAAAGCTGAAAGTGAAAGCGAATATGTATGGGGAAATGTTACATTGCCTTATTCATTTACCAATCAACAATCCAATGGTGCCGGAGGTGAACAGACTACAACCTTTAACCGTTCGGAAAGTGGAGTGCTGTCTTATGTTGGCCGTGTAAACTATGCTTACGCTGATCGCTATCTTGTCGAGTTTCTTATTCGCTCTGATGCTTCTACCAAATTTGCCCCTGAAAATTACTGGGGAGTATTTCCTTCCATGTCATTAGGATGGATTGCTTCGGAAGAATCATGGTTTAAGGAAAATGTAACATTTATGGACTTCCTTAAGGTTCGTGGTTCGTATGGTATTCTCGGACGCGATAATGTGGCTGCATGGGCTTGGTTACCAACCTATGGTTCTGAAGTTGTTAAGGGTCCTATCTTTGGCTCCGACCCCGGTATTAGTGCCGGAGCACACTTCCAGATACCGAATGCTGTACCCAATCGCAATTCGCACTGGGACAAAAGCTACAAAAGCAACCTTGGTTTGGATATGAATTTCCTGAAAAGCCGCTTGTCTGTTAACTTAGATGGTTATTATGACAAAAACAGAGATGTGTTTATGACTGTAGACAATGCGCCCGAATATCCTTCGACGGTAGGTGCAGCTGCGTCGCCATCAAATTATGGTGCAACGGATAATTACGGTATCGAAATTTCTTTAGGATGGCGCGACAAAATTGGTAAGAATTTCAAATACTACGTTAAGCTTAATACCGGTTACTCTGATAATAAAATCTTAAAAGCGCCCTGGAAAAATGCAGCATCGCGCGAATTGGACGATATTATGCCAAACCAACGTTACGATCGCGGTCTTTGGGGTTACCAGTATATTGGTATGTTCCATTCTTATCAGGAAATTGCTGAATACTTCGACGATAATCAGCTGGTTACATATTTGGGAAAATCGCAAGCCGATGTACATCCGGGTATGTTGATATATAATAACGTACGTGGATCTCAAAAAGCAGATGGTTCTTATTATGCTCCTAACGATCCTAACGATCCGGAAGGCAATAAGATAGATAAAAACGACCGTGTTCAGATTTCGAAATACAGGAGTAACCCATACGGCTTTACAGTAAATATGGGTGGCGAGTGGAAGAGCCTTTCGTTCAGCGCTCAGTTTAGCGCAAGCTGGGGAAGTTATACCATGATGCCAACTGAAGCTATTCAGACTAAAAGTGTTATTTCTACCGGTTCTGGTTATGATGTGATGCAATACACCAACTTACCTTCGTTCTGGGCTGGTAATATGTTTGTGTACGAAGATGTACTGGATGCTCAGGGACGTGTTGTTGCTGCTCAGAACAGAGACGCTAAATATCCTAACCTGCGCTTTGCCGATAACGGTCTGAGTTCTACTTTCTGGAAAGTGAGCAATACAACTATTGCCTTGCGCAATATCACAATAGCTTACGCATTGCCTAAAGCATGGGTAACCAAAGTGGGTGTCGAAAGCTGCCGTCTCAATATCACCGGACAGAATATCCTGGATTTCTACAATCCGTATCCTGATAAATTCATGAGTCCATTATCCAGTTACAGTAAATACCCAACTTTACGTAAGATTACCTTGGGTTTAAATGTTTCATTCTAAAGACATACAACAATGATAAATACAAAGAATAAGTTAATTCTTAGCGTTGCCTTACTGGCAAACGCTATCTTGTGGACGGGATGTAGTGATGACTTTTTGAAAGAAAAGACTGATTACAGCAAATTAACCCCCGAAATCTACAATGATTATACGGGCGCCAAGATGAGGGTAGATGATATTTACCTGCGCTTGTTACCCGATGTAAACAATGGGTTATCCTATAGAAGTACAAGTTCGGGAAAAGGCGATATCCAATCACGTTCAACTGAGGAGTTCAGTAGCCTGTCCAACTTTGTGAATCCTGATGTGGTTATAACCTCATCAAGTAACCTGGATGACTGGTTTCATGTAAGTAAAAATACAAGTAGTGGTCCATGGGGCGAAATACGTAACTGTAACGACGCCATAGAGGGTATCTCTAAAGGTACATTGGCCGACGAGCAAAAACGTGAATTACTTGGGCAGGTTTACTTCTTCCGTGCATGGCAATACTACCTGTTGGTAAAAACTTATGGTGGTGTACCCATCGTTGATAAGGTGCAGCTAACCGATGTTAGCGAAGCTACTGATTTAATTGTGCCTCGCTCTACTGCCAAGGTTTGTATTGATTTTATTTGTAACGATTTGGATACTGCTGCTGCCATGTTGCCTTATAAAAGCGGCGATTTTGGCCGTGTAACAAAAGGAGCTGCTTTGGCATTAGCCGGACGTGCACGTTTGCTTTACGCCAGCCCGTTGTTTAATCGTGCCGATGATGAATCGCGTTGGAAAGCTGCCTACGAAGCTAATCAGGCTGCTATTACAGCTTTAAATGCTGGAGGTTTCAATTTAGCGTACCAAAGCGCACCCGGTGTAAACGCTGCAGGATGGTCAAAAATGTTTTCAGATTTCAATAGCTCCGAAGCTGTGTTTGTAACGCTTTATAATAAAGTACACGACGATGACGCGGCACACGAAATATACAGAAACAACCACTGGGAACAAACCATACGTCCTAAAAACACTAACGCTACAACATCCAATAGCGGAATGACCCCATCGGCTATGATGGTGGATTTATTTCCTATGGCCGATGGAAAAAAACCGGGACAATCTGAATATGCGTATAATCCTTTAACGTTCTTTGCCAACAGGGATCCGCGTTTTTATCGTACTTTTGCTTTCCCTGGTGTGTACTGGAGATTTGAAGGTAATCCTAAAATGTGGCCTAAATATGATTCAGGAGGCAATGTAATAGGTAATCTGGATGCTGATTATCCATATAGTGGCGAAAACTATGTGTTGTGGAATTATTCATGGTATGATACGGAAACCAATAGAAATGATGAAACTAAAATTGGTTTCGGGGCCGATTTGTTGGGTACAAACTACAGAGGGGTTTACGTACGCAAACGCTCTAACGATTTTGATATGACTTCACCTGCTCCTACCTGTTTGTACCGGTGGCCGGCTACTTCGTCCGAAAACCGTCAGGGAGCATTTGGCGAGGCTGCTTTGCCCTGGATGGAAATTCGTTACGCAGAAGTGTTGCTTAACTTTGCTGAAGCTGCATGCGGATATAACCGCCTTACCGAGGCCAAAGACGCTTTGATTGCTATACGTCAGCGTGCTGGTATTCCTGCCGGTAGCGATGGCTCATACGGCCTGGGCGATTTATCAACCCGTTCCGAAATGTTTGCTGCTATCTTGTATGAACGTCAGGTGGAACTGGCGTACGAAGGTAAGCGTTTTGATGATATGCGCCGCTGGTTGTTATGGGATGGCGGAGCTAATTTCAGTCAGATTGCAAACGCGCCAAGCACATGGACTTTGAGTGGTTTTGGTGGCAATACCTGTACATATCTGGGTGTAGAGCCTCTTAATGGCAAGCGCAGGGATAATTTTGAAATCTGTGCCAAGACTAATGCCAGTGGATCGCATGCATCGGATCCGCTGAAAACCGTTCGCCCATTACCTTTGGATTTGAAAACTGATGCCACAACAACAGGCAATACTACCATGGATAATCTGGTAACTTTCTATACCACTTATCTGATGCGTAAGCAGAACAGAGGTGATGAAGTTGGTAAAGTGATAGACTATAAACCACAATATTATTTTATTGGTTTAACAAGTGGCGCTCAAAGCAACAATACCTCTTTATTACAGACTATCGGTTGGGCTGATACTCAAAAAGGAAATCAAAACGGTACTTTTGATCCGTTAGCTGAATAAGGATTACCTTTTCTTAATTTATTACATGATACGGAGGATTCGTCTTTCGTATCATGTTTTTTTTATCTCTGTACCCGAGTATCCTCAGAGGGAATCCGAGTAGCCAAAAAGGGAACCCGAGTACCCAATCATTATGTGTTTTTCTAAGTACATGACAAAAAAAAGAATAGAAACGCGGATATAGCGGATTTAGCTGATATACACTGATTTATTGTAGCAATAAAACGGATTTTAATTCTGATTTATTTACTACGTAAATGACGGATTAGTGCTCGCAGCTGAAAATCAGCTGACTTCACTTGTGAAGTCTAAAATCTGTAATGTAATCCGTATCAGGAAAACTTTTGGGTTTACAGCGAAAAGCTGTTTAATCCGCTATATCCGCGTTTCTATTCACATGAATTATAGGCAAAATAGGATTTTTGTCATATACTAAAACAATTTCGTTCTGTTTAAATGCCGATAGGCATTTGCCTATTGTGTTCTATATTATATAATTTGTACATTAATTTTCTTTCTATTGTGCCTATTGTGGTTTAATAGATTTTTACCCTGATAGCAGGGCACAAAAGTTTTGAAACGAATATGTATATTACCTGACTAATGTGGATAAGCAATCTGATTTATTTACTACGTAAACGGCGGATTTGTGTTCGCAGCCGAAAATCAACTGACATCACTTGTGAAATCGAAAAATCTGTCATGTAATCCGCATTAAGAAAACTTTTTGGGTTTACAGCGAAAATCTGTTTAATCCGCTATATTCGCGTTTCTATTCACATCCATGAATTATAGGTAAAATAGAATTTTTGTCATATACAAAAATGTATTTTATAAATTAAAGCCTGAGTTGATGTTAAATTGCTTGTTTTGATAACAATAACATGCTATATTCGTCCATGTAGATATGTTTATAGCAAATGTTGTTTTGAGTACATATACTTTGCTATCCCGTCATTATTTTTGATTTTACTTTTTTGATTAAAACATAAATTTAGGTTAAATGAATAAGAAAACATTTTCAGGAATTCTGGCTGCTATTCTGCTTGTTCCGGCAGTAGCTTTTGCTCAGTATCCCGACGTGCCTTCGGACGTGAAGGCGGTTGCTACCAAAATGATTAATGAAGAAACCAAGGCGGCTAATGATGTAATGGTGCGCGGGGCTGCTATCTTGAAGCAAAATGCTATCGATGGCAAACCGTATATTCCGTGGGCTGCAAGGCCTACCGACCTTCCGCAGGCTAAAATACCGGCTTTCCCGGGTGCCGAAGGGGGAGGAAAATACTCTTTTGGTGGTCGTGGAGGTAAGGTTATCGTGGTAACGAGTTTGGCCGACCGCGGTCCCGGTACTTTGCGCGAGGCTTGTCAGGAAACTGTGGGTCCACGTATCGTGGTGTTTAACGTGGCTGGTATTATTCAGTTAAAATCTCCGATTATTATCGAAGCTCCATATATTACTATTGCCGGACAAACTGCTCCGGGCGATGGTGTTTGTGTGGCCGGCGAATCTTTCTGGGTGAATACGCACGATGTGGTGGTGCGACATATGCGCTTTCGTCGTGGTGAAACTAAGGTGGAACGCCGCGATGACGCCTTTGGTGGAAACCCTGTAGGAAATATCATGATTGACCACTGCTCCTGCACCTGGGGACTTGATGAGAATATTTCGTTCTACCGTCATATGTTCGATCCCAAAGATGGCAGCAAAGAGCTAAAACTTCCTACGGTAAATGTAACTATTCAGAATACTATTTCGGCTCAGGCGCTGGATACTTATAACCATGCCTTTGGTAGCACACTTGGTGGCGAAAACTGCTCGTTTATGCGTAACCTCTGGGCCGATAATGCCGGACGTAATCCGTCTATCGGTTGGAATGGGGTGTTCAATTTTGTGAACAATGTATTGTACAACTGGGTACATCGCTCGGTAGATGGCGGCGATTATACTGCTTTGTATAATATCATCAATAATTATTATAAACCGGGACCTCTGACTCCTAAAGAAAGTCCGGTGGGTTACAGAATGGTTAAACCGGAATCGGGTCGCAGTAAATTGGGATATCTGGTTTTTGGTCGCGTGTATTGCGATGGTAACATCATGGAAGGAAACGAAAGAGTAAGCAAAAACAACTGGGACGGTGGCGTGCAGGTTGAGGATTTGCCCAATACCGGACAGTATACCGATTCTATGAAATGGAGCACTCCGTTTCCTATGCCCGAGTTAACTATAATGAAGGCTAAAGATGCTTATAATTTTGTGATGGAAAACGTGGGTGCCAATATCCCTAAACGCGACATCGTGGATCAACGTGTTATCGACCATGTGCGTACCGGTAAAGCCTATTACGATACTGCCGCTGATACGATAGATTTCTATCAGTTTAAACACCGTCGTTTGCCTAAGGATTCGTACAAAAAGGGTATCATCACCGATATTCGTCAGGTAGGCGGTTACCCTGAGTACAAAGGTGAACCTTATCTGGATTCGGATAATGATGGTATGCCCGATGAGTGGGAAAAGAAATACGGACTGAATCCAAACGATCCTTCGGATGCCTTGAAAGATTGTAATGGTGATGGTTATACCAATATCGAGAAATATATCAATGGTATTAATCCTAAGAAAAAGGTAGACTGGACTAATCCGAAAAACAACCATGATACATTGGCTAAAAAAGGTAAATTGATCTGATTTTCTTGTTGAGAGAGTAATTTTTTATTGATTGATGATGAAAAAAAGATTTCAAATAGTATTGGTTGTTATGCTGTTGGTTACAGCATCGGTGAGCGCTGTTGAACCCGATTCGAAAAATCGTGATCCGAAGTATGTAAGCAGTATTCTGGAACGTTCAAAAAAAATAGTCGACAAGCTTGAACTGAAAGATACGGTAGTTGCCCGCCAGGTGATTAATATCGTTTCGAACAGGTATTTTAAACTGAACGACATATACGCCCGGCGCGACAGTTTGGTGAAAGCTGCAAAAGCCTCGGAGAAGCTCTCTGCTGATGCTAAAAATGCAGCTGTAACTGCTGCTCAGAACGAGAAGGATGCGGCTTTATATCGCACGCATTTTGCTTTCCCAGCCGATTTGTCGCTTTATCTGAACGATGCGCAGATAGAGGCCATCAAGGACGGAATGACTTACGGAGTGGTAAAGGTAACTTATGACTCTACGCTGGATATGATTCCTTCGCTTAAAAAGGATGAAAAGGCACAGATACTGGCGTGGCTCAAAGAAGCGCGTGAATTTGCGCTCGATGCCGAAAATTCAAATAAAAAGCACGAAGCCTTTGGAAAATACAAAGGTCGAATTAATAACTATCTTTCTAAAAGAGGCTATGATTTGGTCAGGGAAAGGGAAGAATGGTATAAGCGCATCAAAGCCCGTGAAGAGGCTCAAAAGAATAAAAAACAGGATGTTTAGTTTTAAGGTATAAAAAGATTAGTTTTTTTAGTGTACGCATTGTAATAGTTTGGTAAGAACTCCTGTGGCCGTGGTAGGTTACAGGAGTTTCTTTTTTTAAGCTCCAATGATATCAGGCACTCAAAATCTGTAGAGTGGATGTTATTGGTATAAAAAAAGCCCTTTACGGACTGGAATGCCGAAAAGAGCTTGTTTCTTTATGTTGATGCTTGTTTATACTATCTTGGCCAGGATGTTCCCTTTTATTTTTTCGTATTCAGACTGTTGCAACGGGTTGTTTGTAATATCGGCGCCACAGAGTATTGAGCGCGCTTCGGTAGCGGCTGATTGTAGTTGCGGGTTTGAGCCAAAAAACTGATCCCATTGCTTTTCGAGCGCAGGAGAAGGGTTGATTACATAGTTAATGAAGTCGTCGTTAACTAAGAACTCATAAATATGTTTGTCAGTAAAGGTACTCACGTTCTTATGCATTCTTTTTTTTAATAAAACGCATAAAAATTTTTTTTGTACTCAAAATACGAAAAGTTTTTTTACAAATTAGCAGGCCACGCTTCGCAGCTTAATCATACCCCGGTGTATCAGGTTGCGTACCGACTGATAATTCATTTCCATAATGGAGCAGATGTCTTCGTATTTACGCTCTTCGATGTAATAAAGTTCGATGGCTTTGCGCTGACGCGGAGAGAGAATGTTGAGCAGCCTGGATACAAACGCATTGTTGATATGTTGTTTTTCGAGGGCGATATAATCGTTCTCAACATGGTCGGAGGATACGGTGTCTAATTCTTCCACCGCTACATCGGATAGGTGTATACGTTTGCGGCTTTCGTCGCAGAGCTTGTTTTTAAGCGAAATCAGCAAATAAGATTTGAAGTTTAGCACACTGTCAAGCTCGTTACGTTTATTGTATATTTTGATAAATACATCCTGAATACAGTCTTTCAGCAACTCAGAGTCGGTGGTTAATCTGTAGCCATAGTTGTATAGCATATTTACATGCAAATCGTATAGGGCAGAGAAGGCAGCCACGTTTCCGTTTTTGAAATCATTAAAAAGCTGGGCTGATTTAATGTCCGATTCAGTTTGTGTTGTTTTCTTTGCGTTTTGTTCCATCACAGTAATTAAATTCTTGTAAATTCTTGTTTGTTTTTCGGAAGCAAAAATACAGCAAGCCTTATCAAATGGTTCGTAATTTCTGGTTTGGTTATGGTAAAAACAGGTAACATGTTGTACAACATATTTTTTGAATCGAGCATTTGTAGCATAAAAAACAGCCGTTGCCAGTAGGTTGGCAACGGCTGTTTGCAGGCTGTCAAAGCTGTGTGTCAGAGTTTGTGAAACCAATAAACTCCTGTACCTTTTGTGTTGGGAGTAAATGTGTAATTTTTGCCGGCTCTGATTGTTTTTTGGTAAATGCTGATTTTCCCACTCGTAGGGTCTATCTGTTTTATTTCGTATCTACCTGCCTCGTTATCAATGGATATATCCTTATTGTTTGTAGTGTAGATGATGAAGTCTGTATCCTTGTTTTTCAATATTTTATGTGTATCAGAATTTACCACCACTACACTTGCACCCGCTGCAATTTTCAGAAAGTTTACATCCTTTACGGGCAGCTGTGGGCATGAACCTCCGGCCATAAAAACGGCCCAGGCCATTTCCGGAAAATTCTGAGCGTAGTAAGTTACTGCCTTGTCAGGATATTTTGTGCGGTACTCGTTTACGGCTTTGTAAGCTTCGGTAAAAGTTACTTTACCTACTTTTTGCAATCGGGCATGTTGGCGCGGCGCCAAATTTTGTCCGCCGTGTGGTTCGTAAGTTGTGCCGTCGTTCTTATAATGCCAGTATCTGATGTCGATAATATCAACTACTGCAGCGCGCTTTGCATCTGCAAGAATGGCATCCTGCACATCTTTGGTACAGCTGAGCGCTACCTGAGCGTTGTTGCCCGTTTCGCGTTGCCATTCGTCAATCACATCGAGCCAGAACTGAACAAAGTGCAAGGGGCCCGTATACTCGGCGCTTATGAGGTGCACTACATTATTATTGCCGGCGAAGGCATTCAGGCTTTGTCTGATATAATTTCGATACGCATTTCTCCGGTTTTCGTTACTAAGGTCGTAAAATATATCCGCCATAAATAAGCGTTTATCTCCGGCAAAGTTTACCGGTTCCGGGAAGCCGGGGTTGTTGATATTATTGGCCGTTCGCCAGGGCGAATCTACCCAATGCGCACCTGCTTCGATGATGTTGTGCTGAAAAAAGTTTTCGTAAAACAGGAGTATACCTTCTCTTTGCGCCTGATTGGCAAATTCCTTCAGGCGCATCCAGTACCATTCGTTAGGGCGGTTCAAATCATATTTCGACAGGCCATCCCAGGCTATTCCTTCACCGCTTCTGCCAAATGGCTGTTCGTACAGTGGCGCCCACACATCGCCGTCGCGCCGGCGTATGCGCTGATGATCGTCGCGCCTACGGTCGTACCAAAGCCCATAGTTATGATCTAGCACTGCTATGTTGTTTGCTTTCAGGAAGCTCACCACAGAATCAATCCTGTCGGTCAGACCGTAGCCTTCGCGTCCCGGAACAAAACGTGTAACGTGCGGTTTCATTTTAGGGAGATAATTAAATTTTGTTTTGCCGCTCCACCATTGTATGTCTAATTTTCCACCCGCAATCAGAGCTTTATCCGCAGTAATTTTACCGTTTTCAACAGAAATAACCGGTACATAGGCTTTCATTTTCATCGGTTTCGAGGGCAGTTTATCGGCGCTGAGAAGGTTGATGTTTTCTACCGATGGTGCAAAGGCCTGCTGATTAATCCATTTCTCTAATGTAAGCAATGGAATACGGGCTTCTTTTGTCAGACTTAGCGCTGTTTCTACCGTAGGGCTGCTCGATGCTTCGGTGCCTTTAGGTAAAATTAAAGCCTGGGCAGCAATGTCTTTTTTGAGTCGGTCCTGTAGTTGGGCGTAAAACAGGCTGCGAGGCTGCACATGGTTGTCCGACTCGTCCCACTCACCATTACCCGAATATTGCGACCAGCATCCGTAAGCGCGGTTTTTGGCGTCGGTTGCCGGCGAGTAACATTCAATTTCGGCAGCAGTACATTGCCAGAATATGCTGTTGGCAGTATTCCAACCGGCTCCGTTTTTTGCCTGACCCAGATTTTTGAAACTGAGATTATGCCCGTCAATATTCACATTGTCGTAAATCAGTCCACATGCCCATGCATCAATAGATCCGCTAAACCCGAGTGCGTTTTTGGCTTCACATTGAACAAAGGCATTTGGCCCAGGCGCACCAAAACCTACAGCAAAATCATGTATGCCATTTTCGGAATAGCATCGCTGAAAGAGGTTAAGCTGTCCCATGTTGAAGAAAGTAGTTCTGCGATATCCTCCAATTTCGGAAACCGGTTCTTTTGAAATACAATCTTCTACAGTAACTCTGGAAGCTGTGGGTTGCAGAAAAACAGCATTGCCTGCAAAATGAAGAAAATTGACATTGCGCACCCAGCAGTTCTCCGCATTTTCGATACTGATACCTGTCCAGCAGTGGTCTTCGTCTTTCGGGTATCGGGTGTTGTAGGCCGATTGTAGCGTGAGGTTTTCAATGCCCGATTCGCTGATACGTCCTGTCCAGCGATAGGTAATTACTTGGCCTCCTCCGTATTTTGAGTCAATAGCTGTGGTAAGCGGTGCATCTATTGTAATGGTATTATGGTCGACCGCCGTGGCTGTTCTGTCCCAGTATATGTCAGTGTCGCCCGGTTTCCAGCCCAATGCGCTTATGCCGCCTCCAAATATATCACAGCCTATGGAGCTAATCCATTCTTTGGTGGACGGGCGCCATATAGTTAGCCGGTCGCCTGTTTTTATTTTTAAGGCTGATGAGGTAGTCAATTTTCTTTCATTCACCGGTAAATACTTCTCCGCTATGTTTGCAGAATCGATATTTTGTCGGTTGTTGATGCCTTCAATTTTAATCAGAGCGCTTCGGTCAACACCCTGTTTTACCAATATGGTTTCGGTTTTTCCACTACCCCTTAGTACAATGCCTGAGGTGGCAATCATCAGATTTTTACTAAGCAGGAATGTGCCTTTGTCCAGAAGTACTGCCCCTCGTATACCGTGTATATCGGGCTTCAGGCCTGCCACATAATCAATGGCGCGCTGGATAATACCCGATGCATCGCCATCGCGCCATGATACAAAAACTACGTTTTGAGCATTCGGTATGGGGGTTTCGGAGTTCCGGTATCCACAGTACGAGTAATCGGGTATGCGGTTGCCATTGGCATCGGGGGTGTAAATAAGCTGGTTGTTTTTTACCTCTAAGCCAAAGTTCTGAGCGGCCATTTCTGTAGTTGCCAAAAGACCTGTCAGAATTGTAAGAAGGAAATAAATTTTTTTGGAAGTCATGATAATTCAATACGTTTTATTTTAGTACATGACAAAAATTCTATTTTGCCTATAATTCATGGATGCGAATAGTGATTCATGTGAATAGAAACGCGGATATAGCGGATAAAACAGATTTTCGCTGTAAACTCAAAAGTTTTCATAATACGGATTACATTACAGATTTGGACTTCACAAGTGAAGTCGGCTGATTTTCAGCCACGAGTACTAATCCGCCATTTACGTAGTAAATAAATCAGAATTAAAATCCGTTTTATTACTACAATAAATCAGTGTATATTAGCTAAATCC
>Ga0316601_100000004_pt1 | contig 97002 bp, 101 predicted proteins | sample OWC_soil_day5_no_FD_207663 | JGI IMG/M metagenome (GOLD analysis project Ga0316601, IMG submission 207663) | Wetland soil microbial communities from Old Woman Creek delta, Ohio, United States - OWC_soil_day5_noCT | ecosystem: Environmental > Terrestrial > Soil > Wetlands | place: USA: Ohio... | reverse complement strand
TCTGGTGATGATGGCCTGAAGGTAACACCCGTTCCCATTCCGAACACGAAGGTTAAGCTTCAAAGCGCCGATAGTACTGCAGGGGAGGCCCTGTGGGAGGGTAGGTAGTCGCCAGGTTAGCAAAAAAACACTGAATTTTATATTCAGTGTTTTTTTATGTTATAATGAAAAAAAGCAATTTTAAGGAGGGCTATAACTTTGGAATTGAAGGATAAGATATACGTCACTCTGAAGCAGCTCGTTGCTGTGCCGAGTATTTCCGGAACGGTCGGTGAGAAGCATGCGGCTGAAAAGATATATGAAATGATCGGTGATATGCCATACTTTAAAGCCAGGAGCGCAAAGTACGGATTTGAAGCAATGGATGGAGATCCGTCAGGCAGGGCATTTGTCTGGGCAATGGTGGATGGCGAGGAAGAGTCGCTCGACACAGTCCTTTTGAATGCGCATCTCGATGTTGTAGATATTGAGGGATACGGGCATCTGCAGCCGGTTGCTTTTGACATTGAGGAATGCACCAAAAGGATAGGTGAACTTGAACTGGACGAAGAAGCAAGGCTGGATTTGGAATCCGGACAGTGGATATTCGGAAGGGGAACTGCGGACATTAAATCAGGAATCGCTTCCTTTATAGAGATAATCAGGGACCTCAGCGAATCGAGGAAATTCAAGGGCAAAGTGCTTTTTCTGGCAGTTCCCGGCGAGGAGAGCAATTCCGAAGGAATGATTTCAGCAATCCCGTTTCTGCTGAAACTGCAGAAGGAGGAAGGTATCAATTTTGTGGGTGCAATTATATCGGAATGCAGCATACCCAAAAACGATAATGAAGATTTCAAAAGGATATATATGGGCAGCGTTGGGAAAATAATGCCTATGTTCTTCTGTGCGGGTAAGGAGACACATGCGTCAGAGCCTTTCCAGGGGCTGAATCCTGTTTCGCTTGTTTCGGAGATAAGCAGGAGGCTTGAGGAGAACACCGACTTCTGCGACAGCGTCGGCAGCCAGACTACCCCGCCGCCTGTGGTGCTTAGGCAGACGGACCTTAAAAGGCATTATTCCGTTCAGACGCCCGCTTATGCCGTATCATACTTCAATATGATGACGCTTACCAAAACCGTAACTCAGCTGACGGAGGACCTTGCTGATCTAGCTATGGAGGCCTTCGTGAAGGTCCTTATGGACACTGAGGAGAAGAGGTACATCTTTGGAGAAATCAGCGGAGAGGATATCCGATATTCGGAAATCGAGCCCTGCGTGATGACATACCGTTCTCTTCTCGCAAAGGTTAGAGACATCGATATTGAGTTTCACAATCGGTTGGAGGGCAAAATCGGGACATGGAAGAATCTAAACATGGACAGCCAGACAATCGCAATAAACATTGTGAAGGAAACCTTCGAAAGCTATACCAAGAAAAGACCTATGGTTGTAATCTCATACATACCGCCTTACTATCCTCATATGCTGCTCGACGGTTCAAGCGAAAAAGGTGAGGGATTGATAAAGGCCATAGACGACATGATAAAGTACGCATCAGACAAGTTCGGAGAGAAAATAGTTAAGGAGCAGTTCTTCATGGGCATTTCCGATCTCAGCTATACAGGAATAGGTGACGACCAGGACATTGAAAGCCTTTCTTCCAATATAGTAGGTTACGGCAGCAGCTATGACCTCCAGCTTGAGGCGCTAAGCATGCTTGATATCCCCGCTGTTGTATTCGGAGGAGAGGGCAAGGACATCCACAAGAATACTGAAAGGCTTAACAAGAGGTACTCTCTGGAGGTTGTACCTGAGCTGTACAAGAAGGTGATTTTCTCGCTGCTCAAATAGCTTTTGACAGATATAAGAAAATGTGGTATTATATTTTAGTATCACAAACGACAGAAGCATGGCCAGTTAGCTCAGTCGGTAGAGCAGAGGACTGAAAATCCTCGTGTCCCTGGTTCGATTCCTGGATTGGCCACCAAAACACCCCGGATATTCCGGGGTGTTTTTTGTATAGCATTATTTTTGAAAATATGTAATAATATTGTTGTTGGTTATTACACTAAAACACAAAAGGAGAATTACAATGGAAAACAAGGTATTGGCCGTAGTAAACGGACAGGAAATTACAGAGCAGGATTTGCAGATGACAGCGATGAGATTCCCAAGAGACAGACAGGGGATGTTCGCAACTGAAGAAGGCAAAAAACAGTTATTGGATCAGATGGTTTCTTTCGAATTAATGTATATTGATGCCAAGGAAAGAGGACTTGAAAACGACGAGAACTACTTGATGCAGCTTGAAATGGCTAAAAAAGAGATATTGATACAGACTGCGATCTCTAAAATAATGGAAGATGTAGTAGTTACAGACAGCGAGGCTGAAGATTACTACAAGGCAAACCAGAACCTTTTCATGAACCAGGAAACAGTTAGCGCTAAACACATCCTTGTTGACACAGCAGAAAAAGCTGCAGAAATAATGGAAGAAATTGCTGCCGGAAAACCATTCTCAGATGCAGCTGCAGAACATTCATCATGTCCTTCAGGCGCACAGGGCGGAGACCTTGGAGCATTCTCAAGAGGACAGATGGTGCCTGAATTCGAAGATGCAGCTTTCTCTATGGAAATCGGAAAAGTGAGCGAGCCTGTTCAGACTCAGTTCGGATATCACCTGATCAAGGTTGAAGCTAGAAACACAGGATCCGTTAAGCCTTTCGCTGAAGTAAAGGATTCAATAAAGAACATGCTCCTTCAGGAAAGACAGACATTCAGATACACTCAGCACGTAAACTCACTGAAAGACAAGATAAAGGTTGAAATCAAATAATACCAGGAAATGAAATTGAGCTGCGCAGGACATCCTGCGCAGCTCTTAAACTTTTTAAGACAATTACTTTGTTAAAACAGCGTCGCTTTCGTCCCTGGCGACATAGGTTACGTCTCTTTCATATGTAATATACTTATCCAAATGTATGATCTCGTCAAAGCCGTCTATTTTCCAGTCTTCTTCGAAGAATTCCGTAGGAACGAGTTTTGTTTCACACGAGCATGGGAGTACATCTTCCTCTACATTATCAGCCCATACAAATTTGCTGTTCAATCTTTCGCCGTTGAAGGGCCTGAAGCCGTTTGATGTCTTGATCATAATTTCTTCCTTAATTCTCTTTTTCATATTCCTCTCCAGTGAGATATCACTGAAACACGCTCCCTTCAATTATATTACCCTGATTATACACAATACTCTGCTAAATTACAAATGCTGCCTTTTGCCATGCCGGGGAGTGCTGAAAACGATTTATACAAATATTCTATAGATTGTTAGAAACTTATCAATTAGAATGTGAAAAATCATTGTGATACAATTAACATCAAGGATAAGATGAAGAAAGGAAGATTCAAATGAGTTATAAGAAGTATTACCCAACCGCCTTGGCTTTATATTTTACATATATAATCCTCGGCATCGAAGTTTCGGTTTTGAGCCAATATAAGCAGCAATTCGCAGGAGCCTGGGGAGTAACAAAAACACTTGCAAACGGTCAGCTTGATGTGAGCCTGGTGCTCGCAGCAATAGCGGCACTGGGTCTCGGAAGGCTCATCATGCTTCCGTTTTCAGGTCCTTTCTCAGACAGGTTTGGAAGAAAGAGCGCCGGTCTTATAGGATGCGCCCTGTTCGCAGTTTACTTTTTAGGCATAGCGTGGGCTCCGAATTTTTACCTTGCGTACATATTCGCAATCGTAGGCGGAATGGCAAACTCATTCATGGATGTCTGCGTGGCTCCGTCCTGTATGGAGATATTCCCGAATTCAGGTGAAGTGGCATCTATGTTCATGAAGTTCTCCATGGCTATAGGACAATTCATCCTGCCTTTCATGATCGGATTCGTTGCTACAAGCCACCTGTCGTATAAGGTGATATTCTATGCGGTTGCCGCATTGATAATAATGGACGGAGTGCTGATCTCATTTATGAGGTTCCCTCCAAAGAACAAGGTTGCTGGAGAAAGCGGCAAATATGACGAAAAGTCCGGAGCAAAAAAAGAAAAGATGAAGTTCACTCCTACGAGCATAGCTGTAATATGTGTCGGGTTCACTGTTACGTCAACCTTCCAGCTCTGGCTGAACTGCAACCAGGAGCTTGGCTTGATGTACGGACTCGCTGAGCCCAGGATGATACAGTCGTACTACTCAATCGGCGGAATAACAGCGATAATTGTAACTTCAGTCCTAGTCAAGAGATTCATAGAGCCGGTAAGGATACTCTTCATTTATCCTATGATCGCAGTAGTTACGCTTCTCGCGGTATATTTTGTGCAGACACCGTCAATGTGCCTCATAGGAGGGTTCATGATAGGGTACGCAGGAGCCGGCGGAGTTCTCCAGATAGGTGTTGCAACTGCCAATAAGATGTTCCCGACAAACAGGGGGAAGATCACTTCGATTTTCATGATCGCATCGAGCCTGGCAAACTATGTTGTTCTTAACGTTGCCGGACTCATAACAAGCGCCGGCGGAACCAACGGACCTAGATATGTTCTGCTGTTCAACGCTGCCATAACAATCGTCGGAGTCCTTCTGGCGCTGTTCATCAACATGCAGTTCAATAAAGGAAAATCAGAAGAAGGCGGTATAGTTGAAACAACTGCTTAATTTAGGGACAGCGAAAGGGAAGTCGTTCAGACTTCCCTTTTGCTGTTAGAAAATCACAGCGACCTTGAACATATCGCCCTCTATATCGACATTGAAGTCTCCGCCGCACACATTTGTGAAGCTTTCTGCTATGGAGAGGCCGAGGCCGCTTCCTTCGGTTGTACGAGACTTGTCGCCGCGTGAGAAACGCTGCAGAACTTCATCGGCACTGAAGTCCATTTCGTAGCCGGCAATGTTTTTTACTGAAGCGGTAACCTTGCCACTATCTTCAGTGAGTTCGACAAATATCCTTGTACCTTTCAGCGAATATTTCAGAGCATTGTCCAGCACATTCTGGAACACGCGGTATAGCTTTTTTCCGTCGGACATTATCACCACCGGATGCTCAGGAAGCTTTGCGACCACCTGAAGGTCTGATTTCTCAATTTCGTCCTCCATATCGCCCAGGGTCTGCTCGATAAGCTTTTTAATATCCAGGCTTTCAAGTTCAAGGGATATGTCGCCGCTGGTGCTTTTTGCAAGGTCGAATAGGTCCGATACGATATTCTTGAGCCTGTTTGACTTTTCGGCTAGAATCCTCACGTAATCCCTTGCAGTTTCGGAAAGCCCCTCTTCCTTGGACAGCAGATCAACGTAGCTTATGATAGAGGTAAGCGGCGTCTTTAGGTCATGCGACACATTCGTAACAAGAGCGATCTTCATCCGTTCGGATTTCATCTGCTCCTCAAGACTTTCGCTGAAGCCTCTGTTTATCTCCTCAAAGGTCCTGTTGTTGCCTTGTATGTACCAGTATATGACAACAGCCTCCAGCACAATCGCAGGAAAAAATGCCAGGGTCATGGATACCAGTATGAGACTTGCCGCGATAAACACAAGCTGCCTGTAGAAGAGCGATTTTGTAAGAGGGTATTTCTTGAATCTTCTTCCGTCGAAGAGGCTTTTGAAAAAATCAAAGGTCCTGTCGGAAGCTGCATACACTAAGCTGTGCTTAATGAACACCTTTCCTTTGATTTTGCGGGCCAGGGCAAGGAGGACGATCCCGCAGGCAAATGTAACAAGGGCTGTCAGGCTGCCTGCCCAAAGCATAGAAAGCACTTGTCCGGATCCTATTTCGCCGGCAGTTTGGTACCTGTCGAAATTGCCAGTAATGCCGAGGCCTGAAAGCCATATAAGGCCGAGAGGGATGAATGAACACAGCAGCAGGTCGGAATAGATCCTGTCAGCCTTTCCGGGGTGCAGCTCTTCATCCCCGGGCATCCTTCCTGTGACAGAAACAGAAAATATTATCATGGCCAGAGCCAGTACAAGGCTGGCGGCTATACCGGCTGCTACGGGAACCGTCTGGTCCCGTTCCGACTGCCATTGCGCCTGCTGCACTGCAAGATATTCGTCAGGAAATGCTATGTATGCAGTATATGAGCTGCTTCCGAAGCCGTAATAGCTGCCTGAGCCGGCATAGGTGTTCGTGCCGACAGACCAGACGCCGTTCTCGAAGGAATAGAATGCCTTGTCGTACTTCTCGAAAAAGGCCTTGCCTGCATCCCCCGCATTCGAATATGTCCTGCTTCCGTCTGAAATGTAGTAATAGTAAGGGAGACTCTCCTGAGGAGCCTCGCCCCGGACAATTATGGCCTCGGCCTCCATGAACGCACTGTATACTTCATCCTGATTGAAAGTGCTGCTCTGCCTGTACTCTTTAGCCAACAATGTTTCCGGATTCAGGTCTTTATACATGCCGTACTGAGCCAGCACCACAGACAGCGATAAACATAGCATCACCACCAGGAATGCTGAGATCTTAGCAGTTTTGCTCCTGCTAAAGCTTTTCAATTTTGTAGCCAATTCCCCACACCACCTTTAAGTATTTAGGCTCTTTAGGATTTATCTCGATCTTCTCGCGGATCCGCCTTATGTGCACCATCACTGTGTTCTCGACGGAATACGCGGGTTCCTGCCAGACTGATTCGTAAATCTTCTCTGCAGGAAAAACCGTCCCCGCATTCTCCATAAGCAGCTCTAGTATGCCGTATTCTTTTGCGGTCAGCTTCACAGCCTCGCCATCAACAGTGAGCAGCTTGGAAGATTTGTCGAGGCACAGGCCCCCCGACTTGATCTGCGTCGAATGCGGACTGCTCCCCATGACGCCAAGATGCATGTACCTGCGGAGCTGGCTCTTCGCCCTTGCGACAAGCTCCTGCGGATTGAATGGCTTCGTGACGTAGTCGTCGGCGCCCATGGACAGCCCGAGTATTTTGTCGCTGTCTTCGGATTTTGCCGACAGTATTATTATAGGGATGTTTTTCTTCTCCCTGATCCTCAGCGTCGTTGACAGTCCGTCTAGTTTGGGCATCATGACGTCAAGTATGATAAGGCTGATACCGTCGGTGCATAGCGCGTCGAGGGCTTCAAGTCCGTTGAAGGCTTTCACAACCTCAAAGCCTTCAAGCATAAGAAGGCGTTCGATCGCGACCGCTATCTCCCTGTCATCGTCAACCACCAGAATCTTTGCATTTTCCATCGTTGCATCCTCCAATCAAAAGCCTATACACTCATGGTACAGGACAAAACTTACAAACAACTTGATGTATTTCTTAAATATTTCTTAAGTTACAGGTTTATTATACATCACCGCTGTGCGGTTCTGACAGCTTAAGGGTAAAAAAATGGGAGGAGAAAGTGTCAGCTTTCCTCTCCCTGTGGATATTGTCGAGACACAGCAAGCATTACGCACCTGCCTTCATTCGTTGACATATCTCAAAGGACGCGATATTTTAAAAGTGTGAACTAAGGCTTTCGAGCCTGCTTCAATCCTACAGCAACAAATATTAACCCCAGTATCGTAAAGGCGGAGTTTCTACTTTCCCAACCTAGCAGGTAGCTAAGAACGTTGAAAAACAGTAATAAAAAACCAATCAGAGTCATTGCGTATCCTTGAGTAGCTATCAGCACGGATTATTATTAAGTTACTCTACTATTTCATAAATCGTCTTCAAATACGCATTAATACATGTAATTCGTAATATTTTACAAAGATTCGTTACATTGAATTAGCGTAGCGAACAATTTAATAAAATTGTTCGTCAGTCATTACACCGTCCTCTAATTCGTTATACCCTACAAAACGGATTTAGGATTTATTACGGATAAGCTTTTTTTCCTACATTAACGAATAATAAGAGTTTAATAGTATGTCGGAACTAAAATAAATCGTAAGAATAGTAATCAGTAGAAATCTAACCTTTTTCTTTGTTATTAATACTATAATCAATTTAATGATGAGCATATAACTCAATATTGCACCTATTATTTCAATAGCATATCCTGCTTTATTTCCAGCAATTATCAGTCCATATCCTATAAACCAAATGATACAACTCGGTATCAGCATTGCTAATAAAAATTTCATTTTTGTCTTCATATACTTGCTCCTTGTCATATATACTACTAATTAAACTCCTTATAATATAACTAATTTACTCGTCATATAAGAAAAATGTTCACTAATATCAATTAGTTTAGCCATTATTTTTTTGATCTTATATACGCATCAACTACCGATAGGATTATTCCAAGTATAAACAAACTATAGCTAATTATTCTGTTTTCGCCAAAAACAATTCCCGCAACTATAAATCCAAATGCAATGGAAGCTAGTAGGCTGAGTCTTTTAGGTTTTGAATTTTTGTTACCAATAAACAACATAGCTATAAAGATAATAATAATAACTACTGCTACGTATATCTGTGACGGCGTCATATATATCCCTCCTAGTTTTATTTCGTTATTAACTACAAATGTGCAATAAAAAAGCACTACAATTTTAGAACAATTAACCACAAAATAAATATTGGCAAAAGAAAAATCACTCCTATTAAAAAAGCTACTATTCTAACTACCGCCAGATGCACTCTATTAGGGAAAATTGCTTTTGAAATCCACAAGATTACGTCAAATATAATAAATAGTGCTCCTAAAAAAATAGGGAAAGATGCGGTACTATCAAAATCAATAGCAGTAAAGTTATCCTCTTCATTCCTTTCATATTTTTTAAAAGCGTAATAGAATCCATTACAACTTAAAAATCCTAACACAACTGTAAGCAATGTTGATATTATAATGAGTTCCCAATCGATTACCAATCTGATTTCCCCTTAATTGTATTTGCATAACAATCTACAAATATTCGTTTAGTCAATGATTTAAAAACGAACAATTCCTACAACCAGCACTAATTCCATTATAAAGTCGCTGGTTAAATTTGTATACAAGAACCTGCCGCAGCAAAAAAACAAGAAGAGGAAACACCTTTCAGCGGCTTTCCTCTTCTTACAGGGGTTGATTATACTACCTTGTTGTATATGTTGAAATCAAGCTTCTTTTCAGTCAGCTCATCCAGTGCCGGAACAAGCTTCACGAAGTGGGCAGCTTTTTTATGTTCATCAAGAGCTTCCTGGTCTGCCCATTCCTCAATTATGGAAAACACCCTCGGATCTTTCTGGTCCTGAAAAAGCTCGTAGGACAGGCAGCCTTCCTCTGCTCTTGACGGGCCGGTCAATTCCTTGAAAACATTTATGAATTCTTCGATTTTGCCTTCTTTTAAGATTCTTTTTGATACCAGCTTCATATTCTCAAACTCCTTTTATCTAAAAAATCGCTCTTCGACCTCTTTTGTAGGCATCTCAAGTCCGGTATACAGGTTGAAGCATTCAGCACCCTGCCACAGAAGCATTCCGAGGCCGTTTATTACCTTGCAGCCAGCAGCTTCGGCATCGGCCAGGAGCTTTGTCCTGGAAGGATTGTAGATGCAGTCCACTACGACCAGATCTTTTTTGAAAATGCTCGTGTCCGCGATCACTGATTTGCCTTCCAGAGGGTGCATGCCTACCCTGGTTGCATTGAGCAGGATGTCGCTGGTCGCGATTTCCTCCCTGAGCTTATCCGCATCCTGCAGGTCGTATATGTTAAGTACGCAGCCTGGGGCTTCTTTCCGTATCTTCTCAAATGTCTCATTGGCTCTCGCGAAGAAAGAGTCCTTCATGTTGAACACCGAAATCTCTCTGGCTCCATCCAGTGCGCACTGGACCTGGATAGCAGTTCCGGCGCCGCCGGTGCCTATTATGGTTATCTTCTTGTCCCTTATATCAACGTTGTGCTCCTTAAGGTTCCGGACAAAGCCCACGCCGTCAGTCATGTGGCCAGTCAACCTGCCGTTTTCGTTCACTATTGTATTGACAGCACCCGTAATGCGGGCGGCCGGGGACAGTTCATCCATGAACCTTACTACGGCTGTCTTGCAGGGCATTGTCACATTTGCGCCTCTCATATTAAAGGTTTTTATAGCAGCTATTGCATCTGGCACTTTCACTTCTGGAATATCAAATGCGAAATAGGCATAGTCTATCCCTGCTTTTGCAAAACTGTAGTTATACATGACCGGGGACATCGAGTGGTCTACGGGCGTACCTATGATACCCAGCATGCGGGTTTTTCCCGAAATACGACTTTCCATCATAATACCTCCTGAAATAAATTGGTTCGTGCTTATTATAATACAGTAAACTATAGAAAACAAATTGATAATATTGTAACAATTCATAGATTTTGCATATGGTTAATGCTATAATATAACAAAAAAACAATGGAAAGCAGGTAGTGATGTGAATTTATACCATTTGCGTTATTTTGTAACTTTGGCTCACTTAGAGCATTATACTAAAGCTTCAAAAGAATTGATGATTACGCAGCCAAGTCTTAGCCATGCAATCTCTTCGCTTGAGGAAGAGCTTGGAGTGCCGCTTTTCGAAAAGGACGGAAGAAATATAGTTTTGACAAAGAGCGGAAGAATGTTCCTGGAGGATGTGGAGAAATCACTGGTGATACTGGACGAAGGCATAAAGAACCTTAAAATGACCAGCACCGGTGAAGGCCGAATCGACCTGGCTTTTCTGCGAACGCTGGGAACAGACTACATACCTAGGGTAATACATGATTTCATGGAATTGCACGGCGGGAAGGATATTGAGTTCCACTTCCACACAGGTTTGTCTGCAGACCTTATCCGGGGGCTAAAGGACAAGAAATATGATATCGCATTCTGTTCAAAACTGGATTCGGAGCCGGAGATAGAGTTCATCCCGATGGCCAGGCAGGATCTGGTGATGATAGTTCCGCTGGACCACCCGCTGGCAGCAAGAGATTCCGTAGACCTTATAGACACTATCCCTTATCCGCAGATAGTATTTTCCCAAAAAAGCGGTCTCCGGCCGGTCATAGAAGGTTTGTTCAGGCAGATAGGCGCAAGACCTCTGGTTGCCTATGAGGTCGAGGAAGATGAGGTGGTCGCAGGGCTTGTGGCAAACGGCTTCGGAATAGCTGTATGCCCGAACATGCCTATACTGAGTTCCATGGCTCTGAAAGCCCTTCAGCTAACCAGCCCTAAATGGGAGAGGAATTTTTATCTGGCAATGCTCAAGGACAGATATCTCCCGCCTATAGTGCACGAGCTGAAAGAATTTGTTATCGATGCTTCAAAAATTAAATAGAACAGGCAGCTGAATGTAAACGCTTAACAAAGTTATTATTTAGACAGGGTATGAAATGTCTTGGAAACAGTCCTGTTAAGAGCCAAACCAAAGGCCGGCATAGAAATGCCGGCCTTATTTGCGCCTAAAAACTATACAAAAAAACTATAGATTAACGGCATGTAATCAATTTGTTTTCTATAAGTTCGTGTAATATAATAAGTTCGTAAACTGAAGTTTGATAAATTTTTGGTAAAAAAGTTCGAAAAATAAAATATTAACAAACGTAATTTGTAGAATATATATATATAAAGGTGGTATTAAATTAATGAAATTCAAGGCAATGTTCCAACCAATCAAAATAGGACCAATGGAGGTTCCAAACCGTTTCGTTGTTTCACCGATGGGAAATAACTTTGCAAACACTGACGGAACAATGAGCGAAAGATCCTTAGCCTACTACCGTGAACGTGCAAGAGGAGGATTCGGACTGATAACTTTCGAAGCCACGGTTGTATCCCCTGTAGCAAAAGGAGGAGCGCGCAAGCCATGCCTTTTCAATGACAGCACAATAGAAAGCTTCAAGAAAGTCGTAGACGCATGCCATGCAGAAGGCGCAAAAATATCAGTGCAGCTTCAGCATGCAGGCCCGGACGGAAATGCAAAGGTTGCAGGGTTCCCTATAAAGGCAGCTTCAGCAATACCCTCAGTTTACGGAAAAGACATGCCGCAGGAAATGACAAGGGAAGAAATCTACCAGCTCATAGAGTTCTACGGAGATGCGGCGCTTCGTGCAAAGAAGGCAGGAATAGATGCGGTTGAAGTGCACTGCGCGCACGGATACCTGGTAAGCACCTTCCTTTCACCAAGGACAAACAAGAGGGTTGACGAATTTGGCGGATGCTTCGAGAACAGGATGAGAATAGTTGAACTAATAATAGAAAACATACGCAAAAAGGTTGGGCATTCAATAGCGGTAATATGCCGAATAAACGGATCAGATGAAGTCGACGGAGGACTGGATGTTCACGATGCTGCCGTAATAGCAGCATACCTTGAAGACTGCGGCGTCGATGCGATCCACGTTTCAAGAGCTGTGCACATCCGAGACCAGTACATGTGGGCTCCGACAGTTCTTCACAGCGGATTGAACGCTGACCAGGCAACCGAGGTCAAGCGTGCGGTTGGCATCCCTGTAATAACAGTAGGACGTTACACAGAACCTCATTTTGCGGAGCTTATGGTCAGGGAAGGAAGAGCAGACCTCGTGGCATTCGGACGTCAGAGCATAGCTGATCCTCACACGCCAAACAAAGCTGCAGCAGGCAAGCTTGATGAGCTTAACCCTTGCATAGCGTGTCTCCAGGGCTGCGTTCCCAACATGTTCCAGGGACAGCCTATAACATGCCTGGTCAATCCTATGGTCGGACACGAAGGCGAAGTCAAGCCAGCGGAAAAGGCAAAAAAGGTAATGGTTGCAGGCGGCGGCGTGGCGGGATTGTACGCAGCGGCACTTGCAGCGCACAGGGGCCACGATGTTGGATTATATGAAGCATCGGACGTGCTCGGAGGACAGATGAGGCTTGCAGCATTCCCTCCAGGAAAAGGCGACCTTACAAATATGGTGAGAAGCTATGTTAAGAAATGTGAAATGTATGGAGTAAAAATAAATATGAACACAGAAGTGACTCCTGAACTCGTGAAGGAAGTCGCTCCCGATTCGGTAATAATATGCACAGGCGCAAGACCGCTGGTCCTTAACATCCCGGGAATCCATGATTCAGGATTGATCCACGCAGTAGACCTTCTTGCAGGAAAAGACGCCTGCGGCAAAAAGGTTCTTGTTGTGGGAGGCGGAATGGTCGGAGCTGAGACTGCAGCATTCCTTGGAGAACAGCACCATGACGTCACTGTCATTGAAATGCGTGATGCGGTAGCTCCAGACGTTATATCAGAGCACAGGATATTCCTTATGAAGGATTTTGCAGAGTACGGCATTAAATCCGTGACAGGCGCTGCAGTTGCAGAGTTCTTCGAAGGCGGGGTTTCATATAAAGATGTAGCAACTGAGGAATTACACCGTCTTGACGGCTTCGATTCAGTAATTCTCGCTATGGGAGCACGTAACTACGATCCTATAAGCGAAGCTGTTAAGAAGATAGTTCCTGAAACATTCGTTATAGGAGACGCAACAAGGGCACGAAAAGCGCTGGATGCTACAAAAGAAGCATACGATGTAGTCATAAACCTATAAGATAAACATTACTAAGGGGGATTTGGGATATGGAAAGACGTATTACAGGACATACAGGGCTCTACAGCCTTATCGGTTCACCGGTAGACCACTCGGGCTCACCGGCAATGTACAACTTCAGCTTTCAGAAAACAGGACTGGATTACGGATACATGGCTTTTGACATCACTCTGGATAAACTCCCGGATGCTATAGCGGCGATAAAGACATTCAAAATAAAGGGCTCAAACGTGACAATGCCCTGCAAGACTGCGGTTGTGGAATACCTGGATGAACTCTCGCCGGCAGCAAGGATCATCGGGGCTGTGAACACCATGGTGAATGACAACGGCAGACTTACAGGCCATAATACTGACGGAATAGGCTTTGTCCGGAACCTGGCTGAAAATGGCGTTGAAGTTAAAGGCAAGAAAATCACCATCATGGGAGCAGGCGGAGCAGGCTCAGCCATCCAGGTACAGCTGGCGCTGGACGGAGCAAAGGAGATTTCGATTTTCAACATAGACGATGCTTTTTACCCAAGAGCTCTTGAAACAGCAGCAAAGCTGAAGAAGGAAGTTCCCGAATGTGTTGTAAATGTATATCCCCTGGAGGATGAAGCAAAACTGAAGGAAGAAATTGATTCAAGTGATATACTGATCAATTCAACCAAGGTTGGAATGCATCCGCTGGAAAAAGAATCGCTCATAAAAGACAAGAGCGTATACAGAAATGACCTCGTGGTAGCAGACACAGTATACAATCCTAAGACAACGAAGATGCTGGAGGAGGCGGAAGCTGCCGGCAGCAAAATAGTAGGGGGCATAGGCATGCTCCTGTGGCAGGGAGCTGCAGCATTCAAGCTGTACACAGGACTGGAAATGCCTGCAGACGAAGTATATAACGAGTTCTACAAGTAACATTTGAATCCGGCCCATAAATGCAATTATAAAAAGTTTAAAATTAACAAAAAAAAGGAGAAAAAAGAGAGATGAACACTAAAAAGTATATTCCAACCGCGCTAGCTTTATACTTCACGTACTTTGTACATGGTATAGGGGTATCAATTCTAGGACAGTACAAGCAGAACTTCGCAGGAGCCTGGGGGGCGGAAAAGCTTGCAACAGGAGCTTTTGACGTAAGTATAGTTCTCGCAGTTATTGCAGCATTAGGACTGGGACGACTCATAACCCTTCCAATAGCAGGCCCCCTGTCAGACAAGTTCGGCAGAAGAATATCAGGTCTGATCGGTATCGTATTGTATGTAGCATACTTCGTTGGTATAGTTATGGCACCGACAATGCAGGTTGCCTACATATTCGCATTATTAGGCGGTGCAGCCAACTCGTTCCTTGACACTTGCGTTACGCCTACACTACTTGAGATATTCACAGAATCCGGCGACGTGGCAAACATGTTCACAAAGTTCTCAATATCAATCGGACAGTTTGTGCTTCCGTTCATAATAGGCTTTATAGCGGCATCAGCTATGTCATACCAGACTATATTCTATGTTACCGGCGCAGCTCTTGCCATCGATGGATTGCTCATCGCATTCATGAAGTTCCCTCCTAGAAACGTTGTTGCCGGTGCGGCAGAAGGCGCTAAGGCAAAACCGGAAAAGATGAAATTCACGCCGGTCAGCATAGCAGTAATATCACTTGGCTTCACAATAACTTCAACATTCCAGCTGTGGCTGAACTGCAACCAGGAATTAGGCAAGCTGTACGGACTGGCTAATCCTAAGGACATACAGTCATACTACGCAATGGGAACAATGGCGGCAATACTTGTTACTGCAGTTCTCGTCAAGAAGATTCTCAAGCCGGTTCACATACTCGTTCTTTACCCGGCAATATCATTCGCTATGCTTGCGATAGTGTACCTGGTAAGAACCCCTGGAATCTGTCTGGTAGCAGGCTTTGTGCTTGGATACGCTGCAGCAGGCGGAGTTCTCCAGCTCGCGGTTTCAACCGCTAACTCATTCTTCCCTGCGCACAAGGGCAAGATCACTTCGATAGTCATGATAGCATCAAGCTTGGCTAACTTCATAATCCTGAACATCGCCGGGATGCTTTCAAAAGCAGGCGGTGCAGAAAACGGACCACTGTACGTACTGCTTCTGAACATGGGAGTAACACTCGTGGGCATACTCATAGCGGTTTACGTAAACCTGGAATTCAAGAAGCAGGGGGTAGGCAAGAAAAACTCCGTTGCATAATCCAATAGCTTAGGCTATAATTATCCTGAAAAATGCAGACGCTGACAATTATATTGTTAGCGTCTTTTGTTAAACCTAAAAATCCGAATCATAGGGAGAATAGCATATGAAAGATTTGTTCCAGCACAATATATTCCTGGTGGGCTTCATGGGGGCAGGTAAGACAACAGTGTCAAAATGCCTTGGCAGCATGCTTGGCCTTGAAAGAGTTGAAATTGACGAACTCATTGCCCGGAAGGAAGGCATGAGCATCAACAGTATCTTTGAGGAATACGGCGAAGAGTACTTCAGGAACTGCGAGAGCAGCACCCTGGCCGAGCTGCAGAAGCGGAACCAGCTTGTCGTGTCCTGCGGGGGAGGCATAGTCCTCAGGGAGGGGAACATAGCCAGCATGAAGAAGAACGGCCGGGTGGTCCTTCTGACCGCCACACCGGAAACCACGCTAGAGAGGGTCAGGGACAGCGATGAGAGGCCTATACTCAGGAACAACATGAATGTGGAGTTCATAGCGGGGCTTATGGAGAAGCGCAGGGAGAAGTATCTTAAGGCGGCGGATATAATCGTAGAGACTGACGGCAAGACCGTTCATGAGGTGTGCGAGGAAATTATAGGGAAGCTTTCCTCGCTGGATTAAAAAAGCATATTAAAAGGGGACGCATACCATTATTTTGATATGCGTCCCCTTTTATCGGTTCAAGCTTATTTGAAAGCTCCCATTACTTCCAGTGTCTTCACTATATTTCTGCCTTCTTCAATTCCGTTGATTATTCTTCTTACTCTTCCGCTGTCTCCGTTGTTGAATACCCTGACTCCCTTTTCTGCAGCATACGCCTCCACAGCCGGGAATTCAGCGTTTTCTGATCTCATTCCGAGACATACGAAGCCGTAGTCGAAGTCCATGTCCACTATAGCTCCTTCAGGAGTTTTTACAGTGAAGGAGTCGTCATTTACAACCTGGAGTGCAGTGTTTGTCATGACTTTTACGTTGTGAACCTTTATTGTGTTGTAGATATCGAGTTTTGTGTTTGTGTCGAGGTCTTTTCCCACTACAGGAAGCATTTCTATAACCGCAACGTCCGCTCCTCTTTCGGCGAAGAATTCTACAACGTCAAGACCAACTGCTCCGCCGCCCACAACTGCCACCTTCTTGCCTTTGCAGTCTTCAAAAGAAGCTATGTTGTTGATGAAGCCGAATGTCGATTTGATTTTCGAATCTTCCCTGTCTACCCTGTCCTTCAGTCCGGCTATTGGAGGAAGAAGAGGCTTTGAGCCTGTTGCGTTTACGATAAGGTCTGGATTCAGCGCATCGATTGCTTCTGTTGTAGCTTTTGTATTGAGCTTAACCGCAAGGTTAGGCAATGCTGCCGCCCTGTTTTCGAGGTATTCCACGAAGTAGTGGATCCTTTCCTTTGCAGGTACTGTTCCTATCAGCCAGGCAAGTCCGCCCAATCTGTCCTTTTCTTCGAACAATGTCACGCTGCAGCCTACTTCTGCAGCTGTGCATGCAGCTTCCAAGCCTGCAGTGCCGCCGCCTATTACCACAACATTTACAGGCTTCCTGACCTGTTTTTCCATGTAAGCATCTTCAAATAAAAGGTCCGGGTTGATCGTACAGCGGATAGGCTGTGATTTTGCCAGACGGTGGTCTGCGCATCCTATGTTGCAGGAGATACACCTTCTGAGAAGCTTTTCTTCCCCGTTCGCTACCTTGTTTGCCCAGTATGGTTCTGCGATCAGGCCACGGCCCATAGCTATAAGGTCTGCATCTCCGTTTGCTATAGTATCTTCGCAAACATTTGCTGAACGGAAGTTGCCGGATGTAATAACCGGTTTGTTGAATTTATCCTTGACTGCTTTAGCCATGTAGCTCCTCCAGCCCTCCGGAAGGCTCATCTTGTCGTGCTGCAGGTAAAGGTTGTCGTTCTGTGCTATAGAAACGTTGATGAAATCAATATTTTCCTGAAGGTATTCCAGCAATTCGAGGGAATCTTCCAGTGTGTTTCCGCCTTCGATCATATCGGCAGCGCTGATTCTTATGTCGATAGGGAACCTAGGGCCTACTGCGGCTCTTACTGCGTCTATGACCATCTTAGGGAATCTTGCCCTGTTTTCGGCGCATCCGCCGAATTCATCCTTTCTGTCGTTGAACAGAGGAGAGAGGAACTGGTTCAGCAGGTATGAATGTCCGCAGTGGATTTCAACTGTGTCGAAGCCTGCCAGCTGCGCCCTTGCTGCAGCCTCACCGAATTTCTTGGCGATGGCTTTCATCTCTTCTAATGTCAAAGGTCTTGGAACAGCCCCGCCTGTCTTTGAAGGGATGTTTGATGATGAAACCGGCTGCGCGCCGTTCAATCTCAATGCAAAAGCTGATGCTCCTGCGTGGTTAAGCTGAACGGAAACCTTTGCGCCGTAAGAGTGAAGCCTTTCAACCAATGTATACAGCCCGGGTACGAACTGGTTGTCATCGATCCTGCACTGTTTTGTTCCGTTGGTTGCCATCGGGAAATCAACGCACATGTTTTCAACGATTATAAGGCCCGTGCCGCCCTTTGCTCTTAATTCGTAGTACTTGATCATCTCCTCGGATACTTCCCCGTTCACGGTGGCGAAGTTGCTTCCGATTGGAGGCATTACTGTTCTATTTTTCAACGTCATTCCGTTGATTGTAATTGGTGATAGAAGATTTGGATAGTTGCTTTTCATTTTGTTCCTCCTCGAACTAATTTGATCCTGCTGCCTAGGAAAGCTTAAGAACGTCTAGTATGTGTCTTGCGTCCTTAACGCTTACCTGTCCCGGTGCGGAAATCTGTCTTGCAGCTGCAAATGTCATGCAGGAGCCGAATAACTCTCCTGACAATCTTGAGATTACTCCAAGCGATGCCATGGACATTGTGATGCATGGCCTGTCGCCCTTAACCTTTTTCATCTCCAGTGTTGCGCTGAGAAGGGTCAAAACATCTTCCTCGGACTGAGGCATCACAGCGATTTTTGTTATATCTGCATCGTACTCCTGCATCATTACAAGCCTGCTTACGATCTCTTCTTTTGCAGGCGTTTTGAAGAAGTCATGGTTTGACATCACTACTTTGACATTCTTCTCTTTTGCCAGTTTGATGAGGCTGTTTATTTCCTCAGGAGTGCTGAACAGTTCCACGTCAACAAGATCTATGCATCCGCTTTCAATAGCTGCCTTGTTGAGTGCAAAATATTTATCTTCGCTCATTTCGTGAACTCCGCCTTCTTTAGCTGTTCTGAATGTGAAAAGAAGCGGTTTGCTGTAGTTCCCTCTGATTTTCTTTAAAAGAGTCTGGACCTTGCCGAAATCTTCCACAAACTCGTAGTGGTCAACCCTGAACTCCGCCAGATCGAAATCAACTGAACTCAAGAAATTCACCTCATCAATTATTTCAGCTTCTGTTTTGCCTACCAGTGGAACACAGATTTTAGGGGATCCCTCGTTGAATATTACATCTTTAACCTGAACTGTTTTCATATTCTTTCTCCTTTTTGTTTAGAATAAAAGATCCTTCATGTATTCTATCGGCATATCCTGACCTGTGAAGCGCTTGAAAGCGGCAGCACCCTGGTAAAGCATCATGCCGAGGCCGTTCAATGCCTTTTTGCAGCCAACTTCTTTTGCAAGCTTAAGCAGCGCTGTCTCTCTCGGTGAGTAGATGCATTCGTGTATTACCAGGTCAGGCCTCAGCATAGCAGGGTCAGTTATAAGTGACTGTCCTTCCAGCGGCTTCATCCCTACGCCTGTTGCATTTATTAATATAGCGCTATCAGCTATTTCCGCCCTGAGCTTGTCCTGGTCTTCCAGTGCATAAAGCGTAGCTTTGCAGCTTGTTTTTTCGTTTATTTTCTTAACGGTCTCTACTGCCTTGTCCCAGAATTCGTCCTTGCGGTTGAATATTGACAATTCAGCAGCTCCGTCCAAAGCAGCCTGGGCTATGATTGCAGTTCCTGCTCCGCCTGTCCCGAGTATGGTGATTTTAGTCCCTTTAACGACCACGCCTTCTTCTGAAAGTGCGCGCATGCAGCCGATTCCGTCTGTGCAGTAGCCGGTCAAGGTACCGTTGTCGTTTACAACAGTATTAACTGCGCCGGTCAATTCCACTTCTTCAGACACTTTGTCCAATAATGGAATGATCCTCTGTTTATTTGGCATTGAAACGTTGCAGCCTCTGAACCTCATGGCTCGGAGTCCTTTTACTGCATCTTCAAGTGATTCGCTGTCCACTTCTAAAGCTACATATACGTAATCCAGCCCTAATTTCTTCAGTGCTTCGTTATGCATAGTCGGTGACATGCTGTGCCTGATAGGGTAAGCAAGCAAACCTATCAGCTCGGTGTGTCCTGTAACTCTTTCTGTAACTGGTATTTTCCCCATTTTTAATGCCCTCCTAAAATATATGTTAATTGTTTAACTTCATCGTTAAATTTCTGCCCATTTAAAGTATAATTAACATCCATCCATAAGTCTAATAGTATCTATTTTTAATATTAATAGATTTTGTCTATGTGTTGTGATAAAATCTATTAAAGGAGTGATTGCAATGAATCTAAACCAGCTGTATTATTTTCAGAAGCTTGCAGAGCTGCAGCATTTCACAAAAGCGGCGGAAGCGCTCTTCATTTCGCAGCCGTCTCTGACGTATTCAATCAAGAGCCTTGAGAAGGAACTTAACACGCCCCTTTTTGAAAAAAAGGGAAGAAATGTCGTGTTGACAAAATATGGACAAACTTTTTATGAATATGTGAATAGAAGCATAGGGGAACTCGAGGCCGGCGCGGAAATCGTCAAGAATTACGGCAGCCCTATGTACGGCGTTGTGGATCTGGCATTCATATATACGATGGGACACAAATTCATCCCGAAGCTTGTGTCGTCATTTTCCAAAATTGAAGGCAATGAGCACATAACCTTCAACCTGGAGCAGAATACCAGCAGGGAAGTTGTCAATCTCCTGAAGGAAGGGAAGTGCGACATCGCGATATCCTCGTTCATAAATGAGGAGAAAACCCTCCGGTTCAAAGAGATTGCGGAAGAGGAGCTTGTCCTCATAGTCCCGAAGGATCATCCGCTTGCAAAGCACAAGAAGATCGATTTGAGAGAAACGAGAGCCTATCCGTATATCGCCTACAGCGAGACAAGCGGCCTTTACAGCCATATGAAAAAGCTGTTCGAGGACAGCGGCTTCGAACCCATAGTAAAATGCAGGATACAGGAGGATCATACGATTTTCGGATTTGTCGAGAACAATTACGGAATAGCCGTAGTTCCAAAACTGAGCACGATCTCCAGCTTCAACATCGTGCCTATCAGCATTGAAAAGCCTGTAATAAAACGCAGCGTGTACCTGGTTACAAGCAAGGACAGGAAGCTTGCGCCGGCTCCACAGAAATTTCTGGAATACATTCAGAAGAGCTGTCTGAAATAATGTAAAAGGAGATGTGAACGGTATGGATAACCTGAGGGAGATAGTTCAGAAAAGCAGCAACATCGTCTTCTTTGGCGGTGCAGGAGTGTCGACAGAAAGCAATATTCCGGATTTCAGATCGGATAACGGATTGTATGTCAGCGCGGAAAAAGTGAGATATGCACCTGAAACCATCCTGAGCCACAGTTTTTTTGAAGCACATACGGAGGAGTTCTACAACTTTTATAGGAATAAGATGATATATAAGGATGCTATGCCTAATGCAGCACACTATGCTCTTGCGGAACTGGAGAAGAGGGGAAAGCTGAAAGCCGTCATAACGCAGAATATAGACGGACTCCATCAGCTCTCAGGCTCCAAAAATGTGCTGGAGCTCCACGGAAGCGTCCACAGGAACTACTGTGTCGACTGCGGCAAAAGCTTCGATCTTGACTACATAGTCGGAAGCAAGTCACTGGTTCCGCACTGCGATTCCTGCAGCGGAACCGTAAGGCCCGACGTGGTGCTTTATGAGGAAGCCCTGGATACGGAAGTTATAAACAGGGCAGCGAAATATATTTCAGATGCAGATGTGCTTATCGTAGGGGGAACATCGCTGGTGGTCTATCCCGCAGCCGGCCTTGTGACCTATTACAAGGGCGGCAAACTCATATTGATAAACAAGTCCTCAACACCTTTCGACTCAAGGGCCGATATTGTTATAAATGACAGCATTGGCAAAGTGCTTAAGAGTGTTTTGTGACTTCGCGGGCATTGCTGTGCAGGGTATAGTTCGAAAAGTAGCAAGAAAGAGGTAAATAGGAATCTATCTACCTCTTTCTTATTTTCTTTTACAGTTTAATGTGGCAGTAGCCGCCCGGATTCTTGTCGAGGTAATCCTGGTGGTACTCCTCCGCTTCGTAGAAGTTCTCCAGCGGCAGGATCTCCGTGACGATCCTTTTCGAATACTTGATCTGTTCCTGGTCCCTTGATCTGAGGAGGGCTGGCAGGTCTGCAGGGTCGGTATAGTATATGCCTGTCCTGTATTGATTTCCAATATCGGGGCCCTGCCTGTCTGAGACGGTCGGGTCGATTACTTTCCAGAAGGCTTCCAGAAGCGCTTCCAGGGAGAGTCTCCCTTCATCATAGTCTATCCGGCAAGCCTCGGCGAATCCCGTTCCGCCGCGGCAAACCATCTTGTAGTCAGGATTTTTTGCGGTTCCGTTTGCATAGCCCACCTCCGTGGACAGCACGCCGTCAATTCTTTTGAAATACGCTTCGATTCCCCAGAAGCAGCCACCGGCAAAAACGATGGATTTCATTGATAACAACCTCCTTCTACAGCAGGCTCTTCCTGCGCAGTATTATAAAAACAACTATGGAAATTATAAGTGCGACTGCATACACGAGCCAGAATGCACTGGGACTCTCTGCGAAAGGTATGCCGGCCACATTCATGCCGAAGGATCCGAATATTATGTTCGGTATTGACATGACAATGGTGACGGAAGCAAGAAGCTTCATGACTATATTAAGGTTGTTCGATATGACGGATGCGAAGAAGTCCATCGTTCCGGTAAGGATGTTGCTGTATATATTGGCCATCTCTATTGCCTGCTTGTTCTCTATGATAACGTCCTCGAGCACATCCTTATCCTCTGGATATTTCTTCAGCAGTTCAAGCTTCAGCATTTTCTCCAGTGTCGCCTCGTTCGCCTTCAGGGACGTGGAGAAGTATACGAGGGATTTCTGCAGCGAAAGCAGCTGTATAAGCTCCTTGTTCCTCAGGGACCTGTGGAGCCTCTTCTCTATCATGATGCTCTTCTTGTCTATCTGCCTTAGGTATATCAGGAAGTAGCCTGCAACCCTGTACAGTATCTGGAGGATGAACCTTGACCTCTTGAAGGTGAAGAAGGACTTTATCTTGCCGTCTATGAAATCAGTCAGTATCCTGCTGTTTTTAAGGCATACAGTAATTATGTAGGATTCGGTATGTATTATCGCCAGAGGGAAGGTGTCATAGGTCAGCGAATTGGCCTCCATCTCCGTGAAGGGCACGTCGACTATAACAAGCATGTTGTCGCCTTCCGCGTCGATGTGCGAGGTCTCCTCCTCGTCCAGGGCCGCCTTCAAAAATTCGACAGGAACGCCTGTCTTCTTGGATATCAGGAGTATGTCCTGATCGGAGGGGGCCACCATGTTTATCCAGCAGCCCGGCTGTATAGTATCTATTGCTTGAAGCATTTGCGGAGTTTCTGAGCTTTTGTATATCGAAATCATATCTTTTCTCCTAGATGAATTTATAATCTTATACTAATATTATAACTTATGTCGGCAGGTTGTCTATATTGTAACCACCTTAAATAAAAATGATGTTATAATAGTATAAAATGCAGGTAAGGGGTGGGAAGCTTTGTCGAAACTACCAATAATTGAAGCGGTCGGAAGATATGTGAAAGAAAACAACTCATTATTCTGCACACCGGGACACAAGGGCGGTGCAGGATTTTTGCCATCTCTTTCGGAAGCATTTGCCGGCGGCATGCTGAAATACGACATAACGGAGGTAGAGGGGCTTGACAACCTGCAGGATCCGGAAGGCGTCATCAGGAGTTCCCAGGAGCTTCTATCGAGGCTTTACGGAAGCGAGGAATCACTCTTTCTGGTCAACGGAAGCACCTCGGGCAACTTTACAATGATATTCAGTACGTTTGACGAGGGGGACAAAATCCTCATAGAGAGGAATTGCCATAAATCCATATTCAACGCAGTTATCATGAGGAAGCTGGAGCCCTTATTCATCAGGAATACGTGCAGCGGCAGATACGATGCGGCACTGGGAATAGATATGCAGCATTTTTCTGAAACACTGAATAAGAACAGGGACATAAAAGGCGTGGTCATAACATATCCTAATTATTATGGTGTCTGCTGCGACCTGGAGAGGGTTATAAGGGAGTGCAGGGCTGCGGGGGTGAAGGTCCTTGTGGATTCAGCCCACGGAGCGCACTTCGGCATAAACGGAGGGCTGCCTGAGAGCGCGGTGAAGCTGGGTGCGGACATGGTGGTGATGAGCGCTCATAAAACCCTGCCAAGCCTTACGCAGACAGCCTACCTGCACGTTGGAAAAGCCGCCGAAATGGACAAGGTCAGATTCTACTACAATTCCTTCATGAGCACGAGCCCCTCCTATCTGTTCCTTTGTTCCCTTGAATATGCCAGGTTCTACCTGGAGACAAAAGGCGAAGAGGATTACGGGCAGCTGCTTGAAACGGCTGCGGGATACAGGGACAAGATCAACCGGTTGGAGCATGTGCATATAATAGGAAGGGAAGATATAGAATTTGAAATTGACGCCACAAGGTATATAATAAATGTAGAAAAAGGGTACAGCGGTCACCTGCTATTGGATTACCTCCGCAGAAGAGGCGTTCAGGCAGAGATGAGCGACGGGGCCAATGTAATACTTATACTGTCGCCGTTCAACGGCAAGGAAGACTTCGAAAGGCTGCTGGCAGCTCTAAGGGAGTGCGATTTCGAGGAGCTTAGGGCAGAATGCCACGGGGCAGTCAGCTTCGGCATCCCGGAACTGAAGATGCTCCCTCACGATGCGCTTGGAGCCGCGAAGGAGCGCATAGGCTTCCTGGAAGCGGAAGGCAAGGTATGCGGCGGAAGCATTGTGCCTTATCCGCCAGGTATTCCCCTGCTTATGCCGGGGGAGGAGATCAGCAAAAAACATGTTGAAATCATGAAGTGCTTTATCGATAATGGAGTTAAAGTGATAGGGATAAACGAAAAAAGGCAGATTGAAATAATCAGGGATAGATAAGCGGAGGTAAATTGTGGATAAGGATACAGTGAAAAAGGGTAAGGTAATTGTCATAGAAGGAAGCGACGGCAGCGGAAAAGCCACTCAGGCTAAGAAGCTTTTTGACAGGCTGGCGGAAGACGGGTTCAGCATAAGAAAGGTTGAGTACCCAAACTACGGAAGCGATTCCTCTGCGCTTGTCAAAATGTACCTCGGCGGGGAATTCGGCAGCAGGCCGGAGGATGTCAATCCCTTTGCGGCTTCAAGCTTCTATGCCGTAGACAGGTATGCATCCTATAAAAAGGAGTGGGAGGATTTCTATCTGGCAGGCGGGATAGTCCTGGCCGACAGGTACACCACCGCGAATATGGTTCATCAGGCTTCGAAGATAGATGATCCTGCCCAGCGCGAGAGCTTCCTCGACTGGCTTTGGGATTACGAATTCGTCAAGCTGGGACTGCCTGTGCCGGACTGCGTCATATTTCTCGATGTTGATCCTTCCTGCAGCAGGAGGCTGATGGAGAACAGGTCAAACAAAATCAACGGCGAGAAGGACAAGGATATTCATGAAAAGGATCCTGTCTTTCTGCAGAAATCCCATGAGAGTTCCTGTCTTGTTGCAGAGAAATACGGCTGGATCAGGATCAGCTGCCTGGATTCAGGCGACCTCAGGGACATAGACGATATACACGAGGAGATATATTCAAGAGTTATTAATATGATGTAGGGAGATGATTTCTAATGAAATTGATATTCGCCATTGTTCAGGATGATGACGCGGCAAACCTCAACGACACGCTCAACGAAGAAGGGTTCAGGGTTACAAAGCTTGCCACAACTGGCGGTTTCTTGAAAGAAGGCAATACAACGCTTATAATCGGCGTGGACGACGAAAAAGTCAATCATGTCCTGGCAAGGATAGAAGAGGTGTGCAGGACCAGGGAGCAGATAGTTGTTTCAACTTCGCCGGCGACAATCGAGACAGGCGGATTCATACCTTTCCCAGTGGAGATAGAGGTCGGCGGAGCTGTTGTTTTCGTTGTGGATGTGGATAAATATATAAAGATATAGCGGAGGTAGCAGTTGATATTTTTTGATTCAATCATAGGACATGACAATATTAAGCTTCAGATTGTGAATTCCATGAAAAGCGACCGTTTCCATCACGCACACATAATTGTTGGCGAGGACGGGATAGGGAAAAGCAACATGGCAAAAGCGATAGCGCTGAAAATACTGGGAAAAGAGAAGGATATGCCGTACCCTGACATAGTGTATTTCAGGCTGGAGGGCAGCAAGAAATCCATAGGGGTGGAGGAAGTCAGAAGCATAATAGCTGAGACTAACAAGAAGCCTTTTGAGGGAGACAAAAAGGTCATGATAATCCATGAGATGGATAAAATGACAGAGGCTGCCCAGAACACTCTTCTCAAGACAATCGAGGAGCCGCCGCAGGGCGTATACATTTTGATCCTTTGCGAGAACATCGAATCCGTGCTCGATACAATAAAATCAAGGTGCGAAATATACAAACTGAACAGGCTCGGCAAAGAGGAAATGAAGAGCTTCCTCGACGCCAGGTATCCTGGCATGAGCGGCGAAGAGAAGGAAGCGATAGCTGCCTTCAGCGACGGCATTCCAGGAAGAAGTGAAAAATACAAGGAGGATCCGTCCTTCGTTGAAATAAGGGATACCGCATTGGAGATACTTCTTTCGCTAAAAGACAAGAAGCCTGACGAACTGCTCAAATACGGGGACTTCCTTATGAAATACAAAAACCAGTGGGATGAGGTGTTCACATGGTTTCTGTCCTACATCAGGGATGCGGTGCTGTACAAGGAGACGGGGGAGACCTACGGAATCATCAATGCGGATAAAATAAATTCGATAAAACATTTGTCCGAAATGTTTTCATTTAACAGCTTAAGTGATATTATTGAAGTTGTGAAAGAATCGAGAAAAAAATTAGAGAGAAATGTCAACACCGCATTGGTTTTTGACTCTTTATTGATAAATATGCAGGAGGTATAGAATGGTAAAAGTTGTGGGCGTTAGGTTTAAAAAAGCCGGCAAGATATATTATTTTTCCCCGGAGGGCTTGAATATAAAGAAATTCGACGATGTTATAGTTGAGACAGCGCGAGGGGTCGAATTCGGAGAGTGCGTAATCGCGCCTAAGCAGGTGGAGGACGGCAAGATTGTGTCCCCGCTGAAGAGCGTCTTAAGGATCGCTACGGCAGAGGATATAAAAAGGAACAAAGATAACAAGGATAAGGAAAAAGAAGCCTTTGAGATATGCATGTCAAAGATAGAGCAGCACCAGCTTAAGATGAAGCTGATCGATGTTGAGTACACTTTTGACAACAACAAGGTGATTTTCTATTTTACGGCAGACGGAAGGGTTGACTTCAGGGAACTGGTCAAGGACCTTGCTGCTATCTTCAGGACCAGGATAGAGCTGAGGCAGATCGGTGTCAGGGACGAAGCTAAAATGATAGGCGGACTGGGGCCTTGCGGCAGGACCATGTGCTGTTCCTCGTTCCTCGGCGATTTTGCGCCGGTTTCAATCAAGATGGCGAAGGAGCAGAGCCTTTCCCTCAACCCGACAAAGATTTCCGGGATATGCGGCAGGCTGATGTGCTGCCTTAATTACGAGCAGGAAACATATGAAGGAATAAGAAAGAGACTCCCTAAAGTAAACTCGGTTGTCAACACACCGCTAGGCAGGGGCCAGGTTGTAGCAAACAACGTGATAAAGGAGAGCGTAAAGGTCAAGATAAAGACCAACGAAGCAGAAGACATTGTGGAAGTGCCTATCAGCGACGTCACGCTGGTATCAGGCGGCTTCGAAGACGCCGTAAATGTTGAGCACATAAAACTGGAAGCCGATGCTGAGGATGCAGAAATGGTTAAACAGCTATTAAAGGGGAACTAAGGGGGTAAATTATGAAATCCGTTTTGAAGGTGTGCAGCCTGCAGACCAATGAGGATGTAAATAATATAAGGACAGCTATTTCAAACAATCTCGGAGTAATTGCCTGCGAGATAAACAGGGATAAAGGCGAAGTTTGTGTGGTTTATGATGATTTTTTCGTAAGGCATGAAAATTTAATACAATCAATTGAAGATTCAGGCTATACGGTGTTATAAAAATACTTTAAAAATATATTAAAACATGGTAAAATAAGTTTGACTTATTTAGTCTAGAATTTTTAAAAGGAGGATTTCATAAAATGGCATACAAAATTACAGACGCATGTGTAAACTGTGGAGCTTGCGCTTCAGAGTGTCCTACAAATGCTATTAGCCAGGGAGACTCAATATTCGTTATCGATGCAGATGCTTGCATAGACTGCGGAAACTGCGCTAATGTTTGTCCAGTAGGAGCACCAGTTCAGGAATAGTTTCAATTAAAAAGGCTGCTTACGTAGCCTTTTTAATTTTATATAGTATTTTATGAGGCGGGAGGATTGAAATGGAAGAAATCCTGATAAACGATGACGAAACACTGGACGACCTGCAGCTTAACGGTATACACCTCATTCAGAAGAAAGAGGCTTTCAGGTTCGGGGTTGACGCGGTGCTCCTTGCCAACTTTGCAAAAGTGAAAAAAGGTTCAAGGATTATAGACCTTTGCAGCGGCACTGGCATAATCCCTTTCATAATTGCGGGAAAGACGGAAGCAAAAAGCATAATCGGCATCGAAATCCAGAAGGAGATGACGGATATGGCGTCAAGGTCAGCCGGATACAACAAGATGGAGGACAGGATAAATTTTATCAACCACGACCTTAAGGATGTAAAATTCCTTTCAAGCCTGGAAAAGGCTGACGTCGTGACTGTGAATCCTCCATACAAGCTGAGGAACTCGGGGCTGATCAATCCGGACGATAAGAACGCCATAGCGAGGCACGAGATACTCTGCACCTTTGAGGATGTGGTGATAGCGTCAAAGGCCGTTCTGAAGCACAACGGAAGGCTTTACATAATACACAGGCCCGACAGGCTGGTAGACATCCTTTGCACCATGAGGAAGCACAGGATAGAGCCGAAGGAGATAAGGATGATTCACTCAAACTGCACAAAAGCGCCTTCAATGGTCCTTGTGGAAGGTCAGAACAACGGAGGGGCTTTTTTGAAGTGGATGCCGCCTTTGTACATCTATGACCTCGACGGGAACTACACCAAAGAGCTCAACGACATTTATGGAAAATAAGTTGAATTGGAGAGAGATTTATGAAATACGGTACCCTCTACGTTGTACCTACCCCCATAGGAAATCTGAAAGACATAACGCTAAGGGCCCTGGAGGTTCTGGAGGCTGCAGATCTTGTTGCTGCGGAGGACACCAGGCAGAGCCTTAAGCTGTTAAACCATTTCAATATAAAAAAGCCGCTGGTGAGCTATCACAAGTTCAATGAGCAGAACAAGAGCGAGAGCATATTAGAGCTTCTAAGGGAGGGCAAGGACATAGCGCTCGTGAGCGATGCGGGAACTCCCGGAATATCTGATCCGGGAAGCGTCATAATCAAGAAGTGCATCGAGGAGCAGATAGATTTCGTCGTGCTTCCGGGAGCGACCGCTGTGACTACTGCGCTTGTATACTCCGGGCTCGACACCGACAGGTTTATGTTCCTCGGATTCTTTCCAAGGGAAACAAAGGACAGGAAAAAATTTGTGGGAGAGATCGGAGACAGGCGCGAGACTCTGATAATGTACGAGGCGCCTCACAGGCTTCTCGAGTCACTGGCGTATCTCCTCGAAGCTCTCGGCAACAGGGAGATGGCAGTGTGCAGGGAATTGACCAAGCTTCATGAAGAGATATTCAGAGGCAAAATCAGCGAAGCTGCCGAGCATTTTGGCTCAAAGCAGATCAAGGGCGAAATTGTGCTCGTTATCAGAGGCAAGAGCGAAGAGGAAATCCGGCAGGAAAAGAAGGCCGAATGGGAAAGCCTGACCATAGAGGAGCATATTATAAGCTACATGAATCAGGGTCGCAGCAAAAAGGAGTCAATAAAGCAGGTTTCCTCCGACAGGAATATGCCAAAATCCGAAGTGTACAAATATTCCACCGAAATCGAATAATTGAAATATACCTGTTTGAATTATCAAATCATCAAAAACATATAAAAAATGCAGGCTGAATTTGCAAAAATAACACCTGATTCATGAAGAATTGATAAAATATCCCGGTTTAAGTTGAGATTTAATGTCATTTAGTGTTATAATTATAACGTCGGGTTTTCAGCCGGCCGTAAATAACAGCGATATTCGGAAAACAAGGAGGTACGAGAATTGAATAAAAAGACTAAAGCCGCAGTTCTTGCCGTGATAATGGCATTGACAATCAACGGAACTGCATTAGCCGCACCTACGACTTCTTTACAGCAAAAACAGCAGATAGAGCAGGAAATCGAAAAGCTTGACACTCAGATATCAACGGTGATGAGAGAGATAGAGGAAAATCAAAGCGAAATAAAAGGGATACAGACAGAAATTGCTAAGGTTGAAAAGGAAGTTAAGGCTTCCGAGAAAAAGCTTTCTGAACAGCAGGACCTTTATAATGACAGACTTAGAGCCATGTATATGAGCGGCTCAAATTCGTACATAAGCGTTCTTCTCGAGGCAGATGGGATAGGTGACTTCATCTCCAGGGTTGAAGCTGTTAAAACAGTTATTACATATGACCAGCAGGTAATGAGTGAACTTAATGCCGCAAAAGCGGAATTGGATAGCAAAAAGGCAGATCTCCAGGCAAAGAACGATAAGATAGTAGCTACCAAGTCGGAAAACCAGGAGAAATTGACTGCTTTAAATAGTGATAAAAAAGATCTGGACAAGAAGCTTGCCAGCCTGAAAACCTACGCTAACGTTGCAGACGGCACAAGCAAGACTGTGGCAACAGCGGTTAACTCTGTAAATACAATCAGGGAAAGCGCTTCCACCTACGATCCTTCAAGAGGAGCGGCATCGGTTTCATCCAGCGCGATAGTCGCGTACGCTTCTAATTTCATCGGAACACCTTATGCATGGGGAGGAAACGGTCCGAGCACTTTCGACTGCTCAGGCTTCACTTGCTACGTATTCAGGCATTTCGGCATAAGCCTTCCTAGAACTGCTTCAGGACAGCAGGGAGTGGGAACTTCTGTAGCGAAAGCGAACCTGCAGCCGGGAGATCTGGTATTCTTCGGAAGCCCTGCGCATCACGTAGGTATCTATGTAGGGAACGGATGCTATATTCATGCCCCTAGAACAGGCGATGTAGTCAAGATATCGTCATTGAGCTCAAGAAGCGACTACAGCGGAGCAAGAAGAGTATACTAATAATTTGAAAATTAGAATCCGAAATAAGCATGGAGCATTCCGTGCTTATTGTTTTTTTTGCAAAATAAGGACCCGGCAGCTGAATACGGCTGACGGGTCTTTATTTTGCATACTATTTTTCGGTTTTCAATTCATTCATGCATTTTTTGCAGATGTTCTTTCCCCTGTAATTGGTAACATCTCTAGCATCCCCGCAGAAAATACATGCAGGTTCATATTTTTTAAGTATTATCTGTTCGCCGTCCACGTAAATCTCTAAAGCGTCTTTTTCTGCAATATCCAATGTTCTTCTTAGTTCTATAGGAATTACTATTCTGCCTAGTTCGTCAACTCTTCTAACTACACCTGTTGATTTCATAATGTAAAACCTCCTTATATTACAATATTCGACATATTCTTGAGAAAATAGTAACAAATATGACATTAAAAGTCAACATATTTTTGTCTTCACATTTACATTTTTTCTTTGGAATTCCATCTTAAGTTAATATACTACCATATTTAGCATAAGTCAACATTATTTATCCAAAAAGTAAATTTCTACAATACCACACAAGATGAGGAAAATCAAGGCTTTGAAGGCGCACGGCATTGAATTTGCAAATTTTAGGTAAAAAAATTATGAATGTCATAATTTTGAATCCTGCTTTGAATAAAAAAGGAATTAAATGTCAAAAAAACCGGCGCTGTCGAAAAAAAGCATGTTATCCACAGAAATTGTGAATAAAAATCAGAATCTTGTGGATTAAGTTGTGTATTTTCAATTATTTGATTCGCGATAACTTGTAATGAGTTTTGGGATACCCTATAATATACTTGAGGTGATATCAATGGATGATGAAAAACAAGGGATCGACAAGATATCTGAATTAACAGACCGGATATCAAGAAATAATATAGTGCCTTATGAAGAGCTGCCGAAGTACGACCTGTTCATTTCGCAGGTGATCGACTATCTCAATGACAAATTCGAGGGCGAAAAATATACAAACAACATAGTGCAGAATTATATTAAGAGCGAGGTCATTTCAAAGCCTGAGGACGGAAAGAAAAGGGGATATACGAAGCTGCACCTTGTACAGCTTGTCCTTTTGAGCTACATGAGGCCAATACTTACAACGGAGGAGATAAAAAAGGTGTTTGCCCTGGCGTTCAACAAAATCAACGACGGGACTGACGACATTATTTCCTGGGAAAAGGCGTATAAGATATTCTCGGATATCCACAAGGACAGCATAGAGGATTTCCTGGCAAAGAGGCCCTTTGACAGGGACAAGCTTGTAAACATCGTAGACGAGCTGGGCCTTGACCCTGGGGACAGGAAGAGGATACAGGTGTTCCTCACGGTCATGGAGCTTATTTGTGAGGCCAGCGCGATCAAAAAGGTTGTACAGCAGATAATACAGGATTATGAATGCGAAAGCAAAAATATTTAGAATTTTTAACCTGAAGCAAAAAAAGGGGTTGCATATTTCTCAGAGTGTATTATAATAAATAGTATAAATATTCATTTTCTAGTATAAATATAAATGCAAATGAAATTTGGATATACACTATGCGCTGAGGAGGCAGTTATTATGGAGAGTTTGAAAAATAGAAGTTTCTTGACCTTGCTTGATTTCACACCTGAGGAGATCAAATACTATATCGATCTCGCGGCTAAATTGAAGAAGGACAAAAAAGCGGGGACAGAGAAGCAGACCATGAAGGGCAAAAATATTGCATTGATATTCGAGAAGGATTCCACCAGGACAAGATGTGCCTTCGAAGTAGGAGCATATGACCAGGGTGCGCATACGACATATCTTGGACCCACTGGCAGCCAGTTGAATAAAAAGGAGACTGTTAAGGACACTGCGAGAGTTTTGGGGAGGATGTATGACGCTATTGAATACAGGGGATTCGACCAGGAGACTGTAGAGGATTTGGCAAAATATGCCGGAGTGCCCGTATGGAACGGACTTACCGATTACGATCATCCAACGCAGGTTCTGGCAAACTTCCTTACAATAATGGAGCACACAGACAAGCCTCTTAACGAAATCAAATTCGCATATATAGGAAGCGGCAAGAGCAACATGTCAAACGCAATGATGATCGGTGCTGTGAAGATGGGCATGGATTTCACGCTTGTCGGACCAAAGGAGTTTTTCCCTGATGGCGATCTGCTGGAAAAATGCAAAGCTGTTGCTAAGGAGACGGGAGCGACAATCAAGCTGACTGACGATGTCAAAGAAGGCGTTCTTGGATTGGATGTTATATACACAGGCGTATGGGTAACCATGGGTGATCCTTACGAGGCCTGGGAGAGCAGAATAAAGCAATTCCTTCCATACCAGGTCAATATGTCGATGATTGAAGCCACCAAGAACGAGAATGTGCTGTTCTGCCACTGCCTGCCTGCGTTCCACGATACAAATACCAAGGTAGGAAAGGACATATTCGAGAGATTCGGTCTGGACGGCATAGAGGTTACGGATGAGGTTTTCGAAAGCAAATACTCAACCGTTTTCGATGAGGCTGAGAACAGGCTTCACACAATAAAGGCTGTAATGGTGGCAACGCTGGGACAGGAATAGAGAAAAAGAGAAACCCGCAAACATTGCAAATAAAATGTTTGCGGGTTTGGTTTTTATTATATCTTTTCCAGGAGACATACGCTCTGTGAAGAAATGCCCTCGGAGCGTCCTGTAAATCCCAGGCCTTCCTCTGTGGTAGCTTTCACAGATACCTGGTCAACTTCGAGATTCAGCGCTTCTGCAATATTGAGCCTCATCTGCTGGATGAAAGGCGCCATCTTAGGTTTCTGGGCAATTATGACAGAGTCGATGTTAACTACCCTGTAGTTCTTTGACTCAAGGAGCCCGCCAACGTTCTTAAGAAGGAGAATGCTGGAAATGCCTGAATACCTCTTGTCGCTGTCGGGGAAGTGCTTGCCTATGTCGCCCAGGGCCGCAGCGCCGAGCAGTGCGTCCATGATGGCGTGTATGAGAACATCCGCATCGGAATGGCCGAGCAGCCCTCTTTCGTAGGGGATATTCTCGCCTCCCAGTATTAAAGCCCTGTCCTCAACAAGTTTATGAACATCGTAACCTATACCTATTCTCATGTTATCAACCTCCATCTCGCTACTATTATACTAGATATCCGAAGGTTATGCACATGTTATTAACAATTCTGTGGACAGTGTGCACAAAATTAAATAACATAATGCAAAAATTCAAAAAAGTGAGTGGAAAAGGATGCATTTTTCATGTAAACTTATGAAATTAACATTGATTTCACAAGTTGCCAACAGGAAAGCTGTGGATAATGTTGGTAACTAAGGGTCTTATTAATAATGATGATTATTTAGAAACTGTTATGAGGCTGTTGTCTGCAATTATACCCTAAAGCTAACAACTTATACACAGCCTGAAATGGAAAATAAAAAAGATGCCCTAATTAGAGGCATCGTGAGTTTTTGAAGATGTGGATATGAGGGAATTGAGCGTGCTGAGCTCGCTTTCTGTGAGGTACCGCCACTTGCCGGAAGGAAGGTCGCCAAGGTTTATGTTCATTATCCTGATCCTTTTGAGCTTTACAACCTTATAGCCCAGGAATGCGCACATTCTGCGGATCTGGCGGTTCAGGCCCTGCGTCAGTATTATTCTGAAAACGTGCTTGCTTATTCTATCCACAGTGCATGGTTTCGTAACAGTGTCCAGGATAGGTACCCCCGAAGACATATTCTTAAGGAAATCGCCGGTCACAGGATTGTCCACAGTCACTATATATTCTTTTTCGTGGTTGTTTGAAGCCCTGAGGATCTTGTTAACTATGTCCCCGTCGTTTGTCATAAGGATCAGGCCCTCAGAATCCTTGTCGAGCCTGCCGACGTGAAAAATCCTCTGTGGATAATTTATATAGTCCACAATATTGCCGCGAATAGTCCTGTCCGTGGTGCAGGTTATGCCCACAGGCTTATTGAAGGCCATGTATACCCTGGATTCCGGCGCGGCAGAAACCTGTTTGTTGTCCAGAAAGACCGTGTCGCCGCTGCCGACCCTGGAGCCCATCTCGGCCGCCTTTCCGTTGATCCTGACTCTTCCCTGTGCTATGAGCCTGTCGGCCTCGCGCCTGGAGCAGAGGCCCTTGTCGCTCAAATATTTATTTATCCTCACTTCGTCTTTTTCGTCAGTGTGTTTGATGATATTGTTCTTGCTCAAGTGGACTGCTCCTTTCGATGCTGATTTGCTGAGTGAATTTGATTAATAAAAGAGGCAGCCCGGGTTTAATCCAGGATGCCTTCTTCTTTCAATATGTTCTCTAGCTGCTGGACCTTTCCCGACAGAAAAACGAATTTCTCTTTTATTGAATCCTTTGATGGTGTTTCGTTCTTAAGGATTTCCTCCATTGTCTCTATGGCTGATAGAGCGTCTTCTATGTCCTTCTGGGCTGCTATGAGATTTATTTCCTTCATAAAAAAACTCCTTTAATTAAGATTTTTTTTAATGTTATCCATTGTATTCTTGTCGAAAAACGGTGCGAAGAATTCAAATGTCTTCGTGCTTCCGCAGCTGCTGCATACGCAGTCGCATACGTCATAGGGTACGCCGTCAACGATGTCTATTGTCAATTCTTCTGCAAAGAAATTTCCTCCGCATATTTCACAATGCGTGTCATTTATCACAGAATACTCACTCTCGATGTACTGCATTATTTCCCTTATGGTCATCCTTGTCCTCCCGAATATTTTTATTCCAGCATCTATGGTATCACTGTTCAATTTTATTTGCAATAGCGTATTTTTTCATGCTGCGGTTAAAAAGCAGCATGATAGCGGCGGCCTCGAAAATCCACTGAAAAGCGGTTATCCACCAGATGTACGTGACGGGCAGCTTCAGGTGGAAGATGGCGTAATAAGCCAGCGGTATCCTTATGCCCCAGCCGGAAACTAGCGAAACCAGGAAAGGTGTCCTTGTGTCGCCTGAACCCTTCAGGGCTCCGCCCAGTATCATCGCCACAGCCATGAAAGGCTGCTCCACGGCGGCGACCATAAGGCACACCGCACCCAGGGAAATTACCTGGGCTTCGCTCTGGCTTATAAACAGGCTGACCAGCGAATGCGGAAAAAACAGGAACAGGAGTGAGCACAGAGTCATGAGTCCCGTGCCCAGCGCTGCGCAGGTGAATGCATACTCCTTCGCCTTGCTCATATCATCTTCTCCGACCTTGAGGCCGACAAGGGTTGTGGCCGCAATGGCGAAACCCCAACCGGGCATGAAGGAGACCGATTCCAGTGTCGTCGCTATCTGGTTGGCTGCAAAGGAGACGGTCCCCAGGTGCATTATCATGAAGGCGCTGACAAGCCTGGAACCGCCCACAGCTCCTTCCTGAAGTCCCGAGGGGATGGAAAGCCTGACCAGGACCTTAAGCCTGTCGGGATTGAAATGCAGGAGGTACCTTGCGCGCGGCTTGACTTCGGATTTTCTCCATACATAGGAGACGATAAAAAAGAAGCCCATAATCTGTGCAAACGATGTAGCTATAGCTGCACCCTTAATGCCGAGTTCCGGAAAGCCGAAGCGGCCGAAGATGAGGATCCAGTCAAGCGCAAGGTTTACGATATTGACTATCACGGATGCCAAAAGGGGAGTTTTTGTATTGCCGTATCCCCTGAGTATGCCGTTCAGAACGCACATTATCATATAGAAGAACATGCCAACCGATGCTGTTCTGAGGTATATTATACCGTAGCGGATTAGATCCTCGTCTGCGCCGGCAAGCCGCAGTATCCCGCCTGAGAATGAATAGATTGTCAGGAAGAGTGCAAGAGAGAGCAGCGTGCCTGCCGCCAGTCCCAAAGTGGCATACTCCTCCGCGTATTTGACCTTCCTTGATCCGATGCTTCTGGCCACCAGAGAGACTATGCTTACCGATACGCCTGCAATTATGAATATGTTGAGAGTGATGTAGAGCACCTCGGAGCAGATGCCCACCGTGCTTACCGCCTTGTTGCCCCCGTAGATGCCGACCATCATGGTGTCGAACACCCAGAGCATCATGTACAGAACCATCTCTCCAACTGCGGGAAGAGCTATTGAAACAGTGTGTTTTACCGTTTTTGCATTATAGAACATAATAAATCCTCCGTTGAAGTGCATAGTAATATGTTACTTTATTATTGTGAGATAGACAAATAAACGTTGACAGAATTTTGTTTAAGTAATATTATATTTGTAAATGCAAAGAAGGAAAGAGTAGTGGACGGATTCGAGCATAAGAGAGCCGGGTTTGGTGAGAGCCGGCGGAGATGAAATTCATGAACATGGCTCCGGAGCAGGTTGTGCGAATATTTAGCATGACACGGGTGCAGCCGTTAAAATGCAGGGTGATGGTAAGCGCGGGCTTGAGTCACCTGTTGAGGTTTTTATTGCGAGATAAAAACGAAATAGAGTGGTACAGCGGTGATTCGCCTCTATATGGAGAAATTCATATAGAGGCTTTTTTGACTATATTTATGTATTTTAGGAGGAATGAAAAATGACAAAGGGAACATACTATCTAACTACACCGATCTATTATCCGTCGGCAAAACTGCACATAGGGAACACCTACACAACGGTGGCTTCGGATGCTATCGCCAGGTTTAAGAGGCTTACAGGATACGATGTAATGTTTCTCACGGGAACCGACGAGCACGGCCAGAAAATCCAAAGGATTGCCGAAGGAAAGGGACTCAAACCAATCGAATATGTGGATCCGATGGTAGAAGGAATAAAGAAGCTTTGGGAAATGATGGATATCAGCTACGACAAGTTCATCAGGACAACAGATGACTATCATGTAGAGGCGGTTCAGAAGATATTTAAAAGATTTTACGACAACGGGGATGTTTACAAGGGAGCATATGAAGGCTGGTACTGCACACCGTGCGAGTCATTCTGGACCGAAACCCAACTCGTTGACGGCAAATGCCCTGACTGCGGCAGGCCTGTCGAAAAAACCAGCGAGGAAGCATACTTCTTCAAGATGTCCAAATACGCGCCAAGGTTGATCGAGTATATAGAAACCCACCCTGAGTTCATACAGCCTGAGTCAAGAAAGAATGAGATGATGAACAACTTCCTTCTGCCTGGACTTCAGGACCTGTGCGTGTCCAGGACCTCCTTTGATTGGGGTATTCCGGTTAGCTTCGATGATAAGCACGTCATATACGTCTGGATTGACGCTCTGGCCAACTACATCACGGCTCTTGGATACGAAGGCAAAAATGACGATCTTTTCAAAAAGTACTGGCCTGCCGATGTGCACATTGTGGGTAAGGATATCCTGAGGTTTCACACCATATACTGGCCAATCATGCTCATGGCCCTGGATGTTCCCCTTCCTAAACAGGTGTTTGGGCATGGATGGCTGCTGGTTGACGGAGGCAAAATGTCCAAGTCAAAAGGCAACGTAGTCGATCCTGTCGAGCTGGTCGGACATTTCGGCACAGATCCTGTAAGGTACTACCTTCTGAGGGAAATCCCATTCGGACAGGATGGATTGTTCAACAACGAGATATTCATAAAGAAGATAAACTCGGATCTGGCAAACGACCTCGGAAACCTCCTCTCAAGGACAGTGACAATGCTCGAGAAATATTTCGACAGCGTTATACCTGCACCGACAGCCAGGGAAGCGGTCGACGATGAACTGATAAAGGTTGCCCTGGAAACACCTGTCCTGGTCGAAAAGCTGATGAACGAATTGAAGATCCCTGACGCTCTTGAGCAGATATGGACTTTGATCGGCAGAGCAAACAAATATATAGATGAGACAACACCGTGGATACTCGCAAAAGACGATGCAAAGAAGGAAAGGCTAGGCACAGTGCTTTACAACCTTGTTGAATCACTCAGGATAGTGTCGGTATGCATTTCTTCGTTCCTGCCTGGTACAAGTTTAAAAATAAACGAGCAGATAAACGCTGAAGATACAAGCTGGGAGAGCATCCTTGCATTCGGTGCCACAAGGTCTGGAAGCAAGGTTGTCAAGGGCGGAATAATATTCCCGAGGATAGATTTCGATGCAAAAATAGACGAGCTTAACAGGATAAGGGAAGAGCAGCTTAAGGAAGCTCAGAAAAGCCAGTTAAAGGAGATCAAGCCCGAGATAACAATCGAGGACTTCGAAAAGATAGACCTGAGGATTGTAAAAGTTCTCGAATGCGAGAAGATAAAGGGTTCAAGCAAGCTCCTGAAAATAAAGGCTGACCTTGGCGGAGAGACCAGGCAGATTGTTTCGGGGATAGCCAAGTTTTACAAGCCTGAGGACCTCATCGGCAAGAAGGTAATACTTGTTGCAAACCTTAAGGAAGTGAAGCTCAAGGGAGAGCTGTCACAGGGAATGATTCTGGCAGCCTGCACTGACGACGACAGCGCACTTGAGCTGCCGCAAATCCAGGGGGATATACCTACTGGAAGCGTAGTAAGATAAACAGGTTGAAAGACGGCTTCCGGCACAGCGCCGGAGGCCGTCTTTTTGAGTTTTCTAAGCTTTATGGTATAATAATAGAAATGATTTCGAGGTGGGGATATGATGGAAAAATCGAAAGTATACTTTACTGATCTCAGGACAAAGCCGGGCATGAACCTTCTGGGCAAGATGGAGGCCCTGGTGAAAAAGGCAGGCATAGAGGAACTGGATTTTAACAATAAATACACTGCGATAAAGATACACTTTGGGGAGCCGGGAAACCTTGCGTTCATAAGGCCCAATTATGCGGCTAAAATGGCAGGTCTCGTAAAAGCAAATGGCGGGAAGCCTTTCATGACAGATGCAAGCACGCTTTATTCCGGCAGAAGGTCAAATGCGCTTGACCACCTGCAGGCTGCCATGGAGAACGGCTATAACTACATGACGCTGGGCTGCCATGTGCTTATCGCTGACGGCCTGAAGGGTTCGGACTATGAGGAGATAGAGATCAACCAGGAATACTGTAAAACGGCAAAAATCGGAAAAGCCCTGGCTGAGGCGGACGTGATAATTTCCATGAACCATTTCAAGGGACACGAGATGACAGGCTTCGGAGGGGCGCTTAAAAACCTGGGCATGGGCTGCGGCTCAAAGGCAGGCAAGCTTGAGATGCACTCCGTATCAAAACCTAAGATCAAAAAGAAAAGATGCGTTGGCTGCGGACAGTGCATCTCTGCCTGCGCACAACAGGCAATAGTATTCGACGGTGAAAAGAAGGCTGAGATAGATTATGATAAATGTGTCGGCTGCGGGCAGTGCGTTGCTGTATGCCAGTTCAATGCGGCGCAGGTCGTATGGGATGAAGCGGCAGACATAACAAACAGGAAAATTGCAGAGTACGCATACGCTGTGCTTAAGGGCAAGCCTAATTTCCACATAAGCTTCATTATGAATGTTTCCCCGAACTGCGACTGCTGGGAGTCAAACGACACGGCGATAGTGCCGGACCTCGGAATAGCTGCATCCTTTGATCCGGTGGCGCTGGACAAAGCCTGCGTCGACATGGTAAACGAGGCAGCGGCACTGAAGGGATCGGTTCTGGAGGACACGGAGTATCATCAGGGTAAAGACAAGTTCTGTCACATACACGCAAACACAGACTGGAAAGCGGGCCTGGAGCATGCTGAAAAGATAGGCCTGGGCAGGATGGACTATGAATTAATACGATTATAGATATCAGAGGAGAAGCTATGAAGATATTTGATGCACACGCGCATTATGATGATGAGCAATTCGACGGCGACAGGGAAACTGTTATGAAGGAACTGGAGGAAAACGGTGTTATAGGAGTGCTAAACTGCGGGGCGACTTACGAGGGCGCCCTCGCTTCTGTGGAGTACGCTGAAAAATATGATATCTTCTATGCTGCAGTCGGCATACACCCGGAGCATGCCGATACGGTCGATGAGGATATGATGGTCAGGCTCAGGGAATTGAGCGGAGGGAAAAAGGTCCGGGCCATAGGGGAAATTGGGCTGGACTACTACTGGGAAGAGAATCCTGCCAGGGATATCCAGCTCAAAGCTTTCAGGATGCAGATGGAGCTGGCCCGAGAGCTGGATCTTCCCGTGATAATCCATGACAGGGATGCTCATCAGGATACTCTGATGGTGATGAAGGAGTTCCCGGAAGTAACCGGCGAGGTTCACTGTTTCTCCGGAAGTGCGGAATTTGCCAGGGAATGCCTGAAACTCGGATACTATATAGGAATCACAGGCGTTGTGACCTTCAAAAACGCAAAAAAAATCATCAAGGTAGTCGAGGAAACCCCTCTCGACAGGCTCATCCTGGAGACGGACTGCCCCTACATGGCGCCTGTACCTTACAGGGGAAAAAGGAACAGATCCGAATACATTAAAGAAATCATAGAAAAAACTGCAGAAATAAAGGGTTATCCGGAGGATATTATAGCTAATGCCGTCATATCAAATATCAAAAGTTTGCTTCGGATAGGCGCTTAAAGTATAATGGGGCTGGAGTTGTTTCTATTTTTAGAAACAGTTTTTCTTTAATTTCGACTTTTATACTAACCACCCTAAAACCAAGAATAAATGCAGACTGTGAAAGATAGCAATCATATTTTTTTATTATTTTTAATGCACCAGGTGCATAAATCACAGTACAGTCTGAAAGAGCAGCACAGGCATGCTCTAACCTAGAGGAGGTATTAATAGGTGGAAAAATTAAAAGGATTTTTTAAGAGTTCTTCAAAAGGCTCAAAAGTGACTTTATTTATTGCCATGACTTTTATAGCGGCAGCAGTTGTAGTGTTCAGCACTATGAAGCAGATAACAATAGCTGTTGATGGTAAGGAGTATAAGGTTACGACGTTCAGTTCAACATACGCGGAAGTGGTCGAGAAAGAGAACATAACGGTTGGGGCGAAGGACAAAGCGGTTCCAGGTTTGGACAGCAAAGTTGAAAATGGCAGCACGTTGAACATAACAAGGGCAGTAAAGGTGAAGGTTGCAGTCGACGGAAAAGCGTTGAGCGTTGAATCTGCAGAGGCGAATGTTGGCGACATGCTTACAGCCGAGGGCTTTAAGCTCGCAGATCAGGACAAGGTGACTCCGGCAAGAGACTCAAAGCTTCAGGACGGATTAGAAGTTAACGTTGTAAGAGTAAACACAGCAGACATAACAGAGGTAAGCTCATTAGACTTCAGTACGGTGTACAAGAGCGACAGCAGCATACTCACAGGGGTAAAAAAGGTTGTTCAGGAAGGTCAGGCCGGCGAGAAGTCAACGGTTTTCAAAGTAACTTATGAAAACGGCGCAGAGGTTTCGAGAGCTCTGGTTAGCTCAACAGTAACAAAAGAACCGGTACAGAAGATAGTTGCGACAGGAACTGCCGTTGCCGTGGCAAGCGGCACGACTGCTTCAAGAGGCGGTGACTTCAGCGCATCCAAAGTCATAAATATGAAATCTACTGCATACAATTCTGCAGAGACCGGAAGCAACATTACTGCTTCGGGAGCTGTTGCGGTGAGGAATCCAAGCGGCTACAGCACCATAGCTGTTGACCCAAGCGTTATACCGCTGGGAACAAAGGTTTATGTTGAAGGATACGGCTACGCCATAGCGCAGGATACAGGCGGTGCTATCAAGGGTAACATTATTGATGTTTACTTCAACACCATGACTGAAGTGAACGCCTGGGGAGTAAAATACGTTAATGTATATATCTTGGAATAGGAGCTGACGCTCCTATTTTTTCTGCATTTGCATAATGCACAGAGGAGAGGGAATGTTCGCATGATAAAAGAGGTAATAGTAGTTGAGGGAAGAGACGACATAACGGCTGTGAAAAGGGCTGTTGAGGCGGAAGTCATAGCTGTAGGCGGCTTCGGGATAAATAAAAAGGTGATCGGCAGGATAAAAGAAGCTCAGAAGAGGCAAGGCGTGATAGTGCTCACAGATCCGGATTTTGCGGGAGAAAAAATCAGGAAGATTATATCCAAGAGGGTTCACGGCATCAAGCATGCCTACATATCCCAGAAGGACGGATTAAAGGACGGCGATATAGGTGTTGAAAATGCGGAGCCGGGCACTATAATCAGGGCGCTGGAATCGGCAAAATGCGAGACGAAAGAAAAGAGGCAGGAATTCCAGACAAAGGACATGGTTGTTCATAACCTTACGGGGAATGAAAGCGCCAAGGAAAGGCGCGACAAGCTGGGGAACATCCTGGGAATAGGCTACTGCAACAGCTCGCAGTTTGTTACGCGACTGAATAATTACGGCATCACCAGGGAAGAGTTCATGAACGCTTTAATGAAAATAGATGGAGAGTAAGAAAAATGAATGAGATAATAACAAGAAATATCGTAAAGAAATACGGATTCAAGTTCTCCAAGGGACTCGGACAGAACTTCCTTATAGACGACACGGTTCTGGAGGACATCATCCAGGCAGCAGACATCTCGCCTGAGGATCTTGTGATCGAGATCGGGCCGGGCGTGGGTACGCTGACAAAGCTGCTGCTTAAAAAAGCAAAGAAGGTCGTTGCGGTCGAGCTTGATGACAAGCTTATCCCCATACTCGGCGAGGAGCTGAAGGAGTTCGGCAATCTCGAATTGATACACGGAGATGCCCTTAAGGTAGATTTCAATGAGATCATCGGCGAGGAGAAATCGGTCAAGGTTGTGGCGAACCTTCCTTACTATGTCACAACGCCAATAATATCGAGGCTGCTTAAGGGGGATTATAACTTCAGCTCTATCACCATCATGATCCAGAAGGAAGTGGCGGAGAGGATTGCCGCTAAACCCTCCACAAAGGATTATGGCGCGTTGACTCTGCTGGTACAATATCACTGCTCGGTTGATGTTATAAGAAAGGTCAGCCCTGAAGCGTTTATCCCTCAGCCGAAGGTGGAATCCATGGTTATCAGGCTTAACAAGCTGCCTGCTCCAAGGGTTGAGGTGGCGGATGTGGAGTTGTTCTTCAAGGTTATAAGGGAATCCTTCAACATGAGGAGAAAGACTCTTTCGAATTCCCTCAAGAATATGAAGGTGGACAAGGATAAGCTTCAGAAAGCATTTGAAGATGCTGGCATCGATCCTGTGAGAAGGGGAGAAACCCTTTCCATACAAGAGTTCGCGAAGCTCTCGGACTGCATAAAGTCTGCATTGTAATCCCCTTATTTCGCAAGCTGAGAATTATATTGACAGCGCTAAAAAATATTTCCATATCATATTGACTTCTGTTTTAATAAGCAGTAATATTAGGTTAAATTAAACGTAATATTCTGAAAAAAGGCAAACCATCCAAAAGGGTGGGGCGCAAAGCTAGGAGTCTAAAGCAAAGTACTGCGTTTACTATGCCATGATTGTCCTGCCGCCAGAAGCATGCTCTGGCGGTTTTTTGTTTTTTTAAAATAATAGCTGGCAGAAGGAAATTGTATATGGAAGGGAGCTGTGAAAAATGAAGAAATGCCTGAGATTATTGCTAGCTTTCGTTTTTGTTTTCAACGTGGCCTTCGGCACAACCAACCTTGTGTTTGCCGATAAACCAGCGGGAGGCGAGAACACCAACTACATACACGTACATATTCAGGGAGACAAGAGCGCAGTAACATCGGTGGAGGTAACATACAACGGCTATGCTCCATACGAGCTGGAGCAGATCAGCGCGGGACTATGGTCCCATGAGGACAACAAGACCTTTGTAAAAGAGAACATAGAATCCATAAAGGTCAACGGCGTCGAGGTGTCAAACTACACAACGAGCGCTGAAGGGGCGGGCAGCATCAACATATGGGTTGATTGGGACTCCAATCCTGACTTCACGATCACGAAAACTGTGGATCCGGAAAGCGCATACAGAGGGGATACTGTGAAATTCACAATCACTGTTGCAAACAACGGCAACATGGACCTGTCTGGCATCCGCGTAGTAGACACGATGCTGGGTATAGACCAGGCTGTCAACGTGAAGATCGGCAAATCTGTAGAAATATCGGAGTTCTATAAGATACCTTCAGACCAGGCGTATGGAACATTGAAAAACACAGCCACCGCAACATTGGACAAAACCTCAAAGGACGCATCAGCGGAAGTTGAGATACTGGAAAGACAGCAGCCTGGACTGAGCATAACAAAATCTGCTGACGTCGAAAGTGCAAGTGCCGGCGACGAGATTGAATATACCATTATAGTAGCGAATGAAGGGAATGTCGCGCTGGACGGTGTTGAGGTTGTGGACGAAATGGTCGGCCTCGAAGAAACCGTTAACCTTGCAGTCGGCGGATCAAGGACATTCAAGGTAAAGTACGCAGTTCCTGCGGATGCTTCGGGCGACATAGAGAATACAGCATCGGCTTCATGGCAGAACCTTTATGAAGAAGCAAGCGCTGTGGTGGAGCTTCTTCCTCCGAAAGGGCCGGCGCAGATTGCTGGTCTTCAGGTAAATAAGACTGTAGACAAGGAAAAAGCCCAGACCGGAGACAGGCTGAGATATACGATAGAAGTTAAAAACACAGGCAATGTAGATCTGACAGACGTAGCTTTAGACGACGAGCTTGTGGGCATGCATGAAACTATCACACTCCTCAAAGCAGGCGAAGCAAAGACGTTCTATGCAACCTATGATATCCCGGAGTGGATGGACGATCGCATCATTAAGAATACAGCTGTTTCATCGGCAGAGTATAACCATGAGCAGATTACAGCAAGCGGAAGCGCAGAAACGGATGTTGCAAAAAAGGTTGTCATCATTGAGGATGAGGATCCGCCTAAGGGTGGGCATGAAGAACCAGGCAATCCTCCTGTGAACAATCCTCCTGTGAATGATCCTCCTGCTCGCCACACCGTCGTTGTCACAATAGAAGAGGATGAGGTTCCGCTCGGATCACTTCCTCAGACCGGCGGAATTCCGATCACTGATTTCTTTGTTATTGGATCAGGGTTAGCTGTTCTTGGGTTCTTTGTAAGAAGAAAACAGTAGGATGCATAAAATCAAGGGGCTCTGAATAAAATCAGGGCCTCTTTTTTATTGAAAGTATTGACAGCACTTCATCAAAGTGGTATATTTCAATTAATTACATGAAATTTTATCAGCTTTCGAGCGATAAAGGCAAACTGTGCGAAAGCGCAGGGCGCAAAGCTAAAGGGTCTAAGTGCCGTCAAAGGGCATATGGCAGCCAGTTACCGAAAAGGGAGTTTTTTTGTGTCTCTGAGAGCTTATCAAGATGTAACTTTCGAGCGACAAAGGCAAACTATGCGAAAGCGTAGGGCGCAAAGCTAAAGGGTCTAAGTGCCGTCAAAGGCATATGGCAGCCAGTTACCGAAAAGGGAGTTTTTTGTTTCTAAAAAAGCTTGAATTATGTCCATAAGCTTTCTTCCAACAAAACTCGGGTTAAGAACCAAGAACTATTTGTTAGGAGGAAATGATTATGAAAAAAAGAATGATGGGTTTGACTACATTTATTGCTATTTCTGCAATTGTCAGCACGCTTTCATTAAATGCAAACGCGGGAATCATCGACAAAATCGAGATTAAAGATATAAAAACAGCAATCGCTAGCGTGGAAAAAGCTGTAGACGCAGCAGTGAACACAAAAGCTGCCAAGGAGGTTGCTGTTGCTGCCGGCAAGAAGAGTGCGGATGCCGCTGGCGAAAGTGCAGCTTCAGCCGGAAATGCAAAAAAAGTGCAGGCTACAACGACAGAAACTGCGCCGGCAGCACCTGCGCAAACAGAGAACACTGCGAGCGCAGCGGCTTCGGATAACACAGCTGTACAGGCAACCTCGGACAGCGCGAACAGTTCAACTGTATCAACTGCAGCTGCAGCGCCTGAGCCTGAGGCGGCTCCATCAGAAACAAACGGCATACTGACAAGCGGCAACGCCCAGGTTGACATAAGCAGCATAGGGGATGGAGTTGTAAGGGTCAAATATCCTCATTCATCTGGTCTGAAAATCAAGGTTAAGATCGCGCTTGGATCATCGAGCTACATGTATTCCCTGTATTCTACTTCCGGATACGAAACTTATCCGCTCCAGATGGGCAACGGGAACTATACAATAACCGTATATGAGAATGTTGGCGGCACTTCATACACAGCTGCGGCAAAATTCGATGTTACATTGTATGACAGCTCAAATGTATTCCTGAACTCGATACAGCTCATCAACTGGAACAGCTCCACGAATGCCGTTGTTAAAGCCAGGGAAATAGCTTCTGCTTACGGCAGCAACGAGGCCAAGGCACAGGCGATCCACGATTTCCTAACCAGCCAGATGCAGTACGACAGTGCAAAAGCCAGCTCTGTTTCAAGCGGATATATCCCTGATATTAATTACGTATACGGCAGCGGCTACGGAATCTGCTACGACTTCGCTTCGACTTACGCAGCTATGCTCAGGAGCGTGGGTATCCCAACCAAACTCGTTATGGGTTACTCGTCTAATGTAAGCGGATACCATGCCTGGAACAAAGTATATCTTAACGGCAGCTGGGTTGTAGTTGACAACAGCTACGATTCACAGGCGAAAGCGCTGGGACAGAGCCCTGAATGGATAAAGAGCAGCAGTCTGTATAACGGGCAAAAAGAGTACTAAAAAATATATTGACAAAGCATTTAATGCGTCGTATTATTGAATTAAATATATAATAATAAATCTGATAAAGGCAAACCGTTTGAAAAGACGGGACGCAAAGCAAGGAGTCTAAAGTAAAGCGCTTCAACCGCTAAACCACGATTGTCCTGCCGCCGGAAAACATATTCTGGCGGCTTTTTGGTTTTTTGAACATAAACTAGGGTCATCGGAAAACAAATATAGAAGGGGGATGCAAAAAAATGAAAAAGTACATAAGAATTCTTGTAGCTTCAATTTTTGTTTTCAACGTAGCTTTCGGTACGACTAGCGTGGTGCTTGCAGATAAACCTGACAAAGGAACGACAACCGGCGAGGAGACAATAGATGATTCGACAAATACAAACTTTGTCCACCTGCATATAGATGGAGACACCAAAAGTATTGAAACGGTAGAGCTTTTCTGGAATGACGGAGGCAAGGTAGAGCTGACTAAAAAGGGAGGCTTGTACGCTTTAGAGGATTCCAAAGGGCTGGTAGGCATCAATATTAAAGAGATCAGAATCAATGGGCATAAAGTGGACTTTGTTCTGGGTACTGAAGGCGGCGGAACCATCAACGTCTGGTTGACTTGGGATCCAAGCGCATATGATAACAGCAACGGCGATGAGGCAATAGGTGAGGAAGAAACTCCGGCCGGATCAGGCGACACAGGCACAGGCGATCCGGGCACAGGCACGGGCGATACGGAAACAGGCACAGGTGATACCGGCTCTGGCACAAGCGATACGGGAACAGGCACGGGCGATACCGGAACAGGCACAGATGATACCGGAACGGGCGATACTGGCTCAGGCACAACAGATCCTGGCACAAACAACGGCGGAACAAATAATGACGGAACAAACAACAACGGCGGAACAAACAACGACGGAACAAATGACAACGGATCAGGCTCCGACGATGAAGATACTGTAATAATCATCGAAGAAGAGGAAACTCCGCTTGGATCAGCAAATCTTCCGTCGAACAATAACGATACTTCAAACAACGCAGGCAGCGAGCAGAATCAGTATGTTGCTTCAGCTGTGAACAACAATTCCTCGGCAAACAAGACTGCAGGAACAAATAAGCAGATTGTTGAAATTGAAGACGAAGAGACACCTCTGGGATCACTCCCGCAGACAGGCGGAGTGCCTTTCAGTGACCTGATGTTCTTGGGAACAGGTTTGTCAGCTCTTGGCTTCATGATAAGGAAAAGGAAATAATTTCTGCAGAAAGGCTCCGGGTTAAACCGGAGCCTAATTTTTTTATTTCATTTCATATAGTCAGGTTCGTGTGCTATAATAAGGTTTAGTGAAAAAATTTATGTTTAACAGGAGGAGTATTACTTTGAAGTTTAGAAAAGTAATAGCCTATACTCTAGCCTCTGTATTTATTGCCATAAGCCTGTCCGGATGTGCCAGCATAGACAGTGCAAAGGTTAGTTTGGGTTTGAAGAATACCGATTTTGAATATATTAAGCAAAATAAAATAAAGAAGATTGTCATACAGAGCACGAGGGATCCGGGCTTCAGATTCGTTATATCAGACCAGAATGCCATAAGCGACCTGTACGAGGTCCTGTCCTCTGCAAAGGTGGTTAGCCAGAAATCCTCGCTGGATCCTGACTATATACTTGAGATGGATGAGGGTAACGGAACCGTTCACAAGTTTCAGTATGTGGCTACTGTGGGAAAGACCGGCTCGGGAAACCTGTATTCCGACAGCAAGATTTACGATGTGTCGAGAAGGATAGACAACGATATAATCAAGAATTTCTGGAACATAAGAAAGCCGAAGGACTTCGAGAGCATATACTATAACTCGCTTAAGAAGACCATAGATGAATACTTTTCAGGCAAGGACAAGGGCCAGAGTATAGGGGTCAATCTCATAGATGATGTTGATGTGGGGAAATTCCTGCTTTCAGCTGATCTCGAGGATTTTGAAAGCAAACTCAAAGGAAAGTACGAGAACTCCGAAATTGTGAAGGAGAACAAGGGGCAGTATGATACCCTTGTAACCATAAAAACTAAAGGTTTCAAATCAACTCTTTACAAAGCGGTAGTCTATTTCTGGGATAAAAAAGCACAGACGGAAGTGAAGTATTATATTTTCAACAAATATGAAAATGGCGCATGGAATGTATCCATAACAAAAGAAAAGCCGGACGATTTTTAAAAGGATTGACTTGGAGGCTCCTCAGAGTCTAAAATATTAGTAAATATGGATTGAGGGAGTGATCGTTATGAAAGCTATGATTGACAAAGACGGCTGCATAGGCTGCGGCATCTGCGCCGCAACCTGCCCTGAAGTTTTTATTATGGGTGATGACGGAAAGGCAGAAGTAATCAATGAGGATATCCCGGATGATGCTCTGAACAGCGCAAAAGAAGCAGAGGAAGCATGCCCGGTATCCGTTATAGGTATTTCTCAATTCGATTAAAAGATAGGGGAGCGCCCGCTCCCTTATTTTTTTGTTGGGATGGCAAAAAAGATAAAAAAAGGCAGATAGCGCTAGGTTATTACTGTTTAAACATAAATTTAAATACATTATAGTGATTGCTTAATGGCGGAAGCCATAGTATAATAACAGGAGTGAAATACAATATATTGTGGTCGGGGGGATTAGCATATGCTACATGTTGTGAAGAGGGACGGAAGAAAAGTCGCTTTTAATTCGGTTAAAATTACAAATGCGATTAAGTGTGCATGCGTAGAACTTGGGAATGAACTTAAGGAAAGCGAGTACATAAACTTAACGCAGAAGGCGATAAAGGACCTGGAGTCCATGGAAAGAAATGAGATATACGTTGAAGATATACAGAATACAGTCGAAGGCACACTGTTCTCCGAAGGCTATAAGGAACTGGGAGCAACATACTCCAACTATAGAAAAGAAAGAACCAAGCTAAGGGAAATCAAGTCGGATCTTATGACGGCCATAGAAAAAATCGGAGTTGAGACGGACAGGGACAATGCCAACGTTGGAAACAACTTCAGCTCCAAGCTTCTCAGGATAGCGAGCGAATCTAACAAATGGTACAACCTGAGCGTAATGCCAAAATATCTTTCAAAAGCCCACGAAAACGGCGATGTATACTACCACGACCTTGACAGCTACAACCTGACTACAAACTGTTTACATATACCGACTAAAGAGGTTCTACAGAATGGGTTCAATACCGGATACGGGTACATAAGACCGCCAAAGAGAATAGAGTCAGCCTGCGAGCTTTCCTGCATACTTCTCCAGTCAACCCAGAATGATATGTTCGGCGGGCAGTCGCACCCGGACTTCGACAACGACATGGCTTATTTTGTTGAAACCACAAGGATCGAAATAAGAAAAGAACTTGCCGAGCTGGGTATAGAAGGCGACAGGGCAGATGAAATTGTAGAGACAAAACTTCTGAAGTGCATCAAGCAGGCTATGCAGGGAATAGTGTATAACCTGAACACAATGCACTCAAGGGCAGGAAGCCAGGTGCCTTTCAGCTCAATCAATATCGGGATACCTAACAGCAAGGATGCGGCGCTGATATGCGAGCAGTTCCTTCTTGAGTACAGGAAGGGTCTTGGAAAAGGAGAACAGCCGATATTCCCTAACATCATCTTCAGGGTTAAAGAAGGGGTGAACAGGAATGCCGGGGACCCTTACAACTACCTGTTCAAGCTTGCATGCGATGTTGCAAGCAAGAGGATGAATCCTACATTCATGAACATAGATGCAGACTTCAACAAGGAATACTATGACAAAGGCGTTCTTCCTGCAACAATGGGATGCAGAACCTACGTGTGCGGAAACGTAAACGGCGAACCGGGAACCAAGGGAAGAGGCAACATTGCTCCTGCAACCATTAACCTTCCAAGGATAGGAATCGTTGCGAAGGGCGACCTTGACAAATTCTTCAGCATCCTTGATTCAAGGCTTCAGCTGGCAAAGGATGCGCTTCTGAACAGATACGGGGTTCTCAAGAAACTCAAGGTAAAGGATCTTCCTTTCGTAGCGGGACAGGGGCTCATGAAAGGTTCAGAAAACCTTGCGCCGGATGATTCCATCGAACCTATCCTAAAGCAGGGAACGTGGTCAATAGGCTTCATAGGGCTTGCAGAAACGCTTATAGCGCTTACAGGAGCACACCACGGCGAAAGCGAAGAAGCAAGAGAGCTTGGAATTAAGATAGTTCAGCATATCAGGAATTACACTGACGGCCTTACAAAGGAGACGCACCTGAACTGGAGCACATATGCCACACCGGCAGAAGGGCTCAGCGGAAGGTTCGTTTTGCAGGACAGGAAGGTGTTCGGAAGGATAAAAGGAGTTACAGACAAGGAATACTACACAAACAGCTACCATGTTCCTGTTGAATACAAGATTTCAATAAAGGACAAGATCAATGCCGAAGCTCCATACCATAAGCTCTGCAACGCTGGACACATAAGCTATCTGGAGCTTGATGACTATCCTACAGGCGATGTGATAGAGGACATTCTCAAGTATGCATATGAGAGCACAAACATAAGCTACCTGGGCATAAACTTCCACATAAGATACTGCAGGGAATGCGGGACTTTCCTGAGAGCGGAAGACAACTGCCACAGCTGCGGCAGCGAAAACATACAGGGTATCTCCAGGGTTACGGGATATCTTAGCCTCGATGAAAGATTCGGTTCGGGCAAGACTGCAGAAAGAAGCGACAGGGTGTCCCACGATTCCAGCCATAATCACAACTACTATTACATGTAAAGGGCGGTGGGCTTATGGAGTGTTTGAACAAGCGCCTTCAGGTAGCCGGATTTCTGGACAACTCGCTGGTCAACGGAGAAGGTCTGAGGTCTGTGCTCTTCGTATCCGGATGCAGGCATAAATGTCCTGGCTGCCACAATGCAGCCATGCAGGATTTTAGCTACGGGGATACTGTGAGCCTGAAAGAGATATTGGGCAGGATAGAAAGCAACGTTCCGCTCATAAAAGGCGTGACATTTTCGGGAGGAGATCCTTTCGAGCATGCCGAGACCCTAAGCGAGCTTGCAGACAGCATAAAGGCTATGGGACTCAACATATGGTGCTACTCAGGATATACCTACGAGGAAATAGTGAGAAGCAATGATGAGAGCAAGATAAATCTTCTGAACAAGATAGACGTGCTGGTGGACGGAAGATTTGATTCTGCACAGAAGGAAGGGGCTCCGAAATACGCGGGTTCCAGAAACCAGAGGATAATAAAGCTGTCATAAATCAAAATTCAAGCCTGAATCCGGGGTGTTAATCCTGGAGTCAGGCTCTTTTTTTATTCGTATTTGAGAACTTTTACCTGGTTCAGGCCTTTCAGCTCTCCTTTGAGGGTGAGCTTGCTGCTGTCGGTTTCTTCGGCACCGCCCATAATGCTCAGGAAGGGTTCCAAGCCGGCTATCTCAAAATCTATCGCAGGTGTTTTGTAATGCATGGGGAGTATTATGTGGCTCCCTATGGCTTTTGAAAGGGACGCGGCTTCTGCTCCGTCGATTGTGAAAACTCCTCCTACAGGGATCATCAGAACATCGATTTCTCCCAGCGATTCTATTTCGGGGGCCGAGAGCACATATCCGAGGTCGCCGAGATGGCATAGCCTGTAGCCGTCAGCCTCTATTATGAAAATTGTATTTTTGCCCCTTTTTGAACCCTTTGTTTTGTCATGGAAGGAAGGGATTCCGGTTACCCTGATCCCGTCAAAATCGAAAACCCCGGGCGAATCAAGCTTCCGGGTCTTTTGTGGCAAAAGCTTCACGTAGCCGTGATCAAAGTGATGGTGGCTTATGGTGACCAGATCCGGCTCTCCTCTGTAGACGTCATATCCGACCGTCTCGTCGAAGGGATCCGTCAGTATCTTCCTGCCACTGGAATCCTCGATAAGAAATGAAGAATGCCCAAGCCAAGTTATATCCATAATCAACACCTCTTCTGTTTTGTTTTTCTTTTATTATAACCTATAAATAGAAAAAAATATCTGCTATCATTGTATTGAGAAGGTGATAAGTTTGGAAATTGTAATATCTTTTGTAATATCCTTCATACTGTTGATACTTTGCGTCCTGAACGGGATCTTTGTTGCGTATCCTTTGCTGGCGAGCTTCGCAATATTTTTTGCAGTTGCCCTCCGCAGGGGAAACAGGTTCGCGGAGGTGGCGGCGCTGTCCTACGAGGGGGCAAAGAAGTCGGCTACCATACTCAAAGTATTCATACTGATAGGAGCCATCACAGCGACATGGATGTCCTCCGGGACAGTGGCGGCCATTGTTTTTTACGGCATCGAGTTCCTTAAGCCGGAAATATTCATCCTTTCTGCATTCCTTATATGCTGCTTTGTCTCGTTCCTGATAGGCACATCCTTCGGAACTGTCGGGACCGTGGGGATAGCCCTCATGGTTGTTGCGCGCGGAGGCGGCGTGGATCCTGCTGCAGCCGCAGGCGCAATAATCGCAGGGGCGTACTTCGGCGACAGGATGTCGCCAATGTCCTCGAGTGCAAATCTGGTCGGAGTCATAACCGGGACTAACATATATGAAAATATGAAAAACATGCTAAAAACATCCGTGGTCCCTTTTGCTTTGTCCATAATCATTTACTTCCTGATCTCGCTGAAATTCCAGTTGAATAATCCGGGAAATTACCTGAACGCGGAAATATTGAAAGTTTTCGCTGTTAATGCGGTTGTGCTCGTTCCCGCTTTGGTAATGCTTCTGTTCTCCGTTTTCAAGATAGACGTCAAGATATCCATGCTCATCAGCGTCATAACGGCGGTTGTTATAAGCGTGGCGGTTCAGGGATACAGTGTTGCGGAGTGCATGAAATACATGGTGTTCGGATACACGACTCCTGAGGCCGGTCCGCTTACGTCCATAATCAAGGGAGGCGGGATAGAATCCATGCTCAAGACCGCCCTTGTAGTATTCATTTCCTCGGCGTTTTCGGGGATATTCGAGGGTACCGGGATGCTGGACAAGGTCCTTGAGCTCCTGGATAAGGCCAGGAACAGGTATGAGGTGTTCAGGAATGTGGTGCTGTCGAGCATCGTGACCTCAGCTTTTGGATGCAGCCAGTCCCTGGCGGTCATAATGACCCACATGCTGAACAAGAACAGCTATGCTAAGCAGGGCATGCCAAAGGAGCAGGCAGCGGTTGATCTCGAAAACACGGCGATCGTTATCTCGCCGCTTATTCCCTGGAATGTCGCACTGCTTGTGCCCATGATGAACCTGAGGGCGGATTACAGGTGCATTCCTTTCCTTGTGTATCTGTACCTGCTCCCGCTCTGTAATCTGGCTTACAAGAAGTTTAAAAAAATCAAAGTAATTGACAGCCTTTGAAATATATAATATAATTATGAAAATCAGCAATTGTTTACATAACACGAATGCGTTGAACAGGAAGAGTATTTAAACCGGTCACTTTCAGAGAGTGGACATAGGTGGAAGTCCGCAGGAAAGGTTTAAAGAATATCACCTGGGAGCTGGGAAGCCGAAAATGCTTAAGGCAGTTAGTAAGTTTCTTCGTAATTCTGCGTTAAAGGATAGGGCATTTATGTGCCTGAAGATATTTACCGTAGGTGGTATAGCGAATTTTACTTCGTCCTATTTTGGATGAAGTTTTTTTTATTAATTTTTAGGAGGGCGAAAATCATATGTATAAGAAAATCGACAACTCAAGATCCTTTGTTCAGATGGAAAAAGATGTTCTTCAGTTTTGGAAGGAAAACGACATAATCAAAAAAAGCTTTGATTTAAATAAGGAAGCTGAGTATTTCACATTCTACGACGGACCGCCTACAGCAAACGGTCAGCCTCACATAGGACACGTTCTTACAAGAGCTATAAAGGATCTGATTCCCAGATATAAAGTCATGCAGGGCTACAGAGTGCTCAGAAAAGCAGGCTGGGACACTCACGGGCTTCCGGTTGAGCTTGAAGTTGAAAAACAGCTGGGAATATCGGGAAAGCCTCAGATAGAGGAGTACGGCGTTGAAGAATTCACAAAGAAATGCAAAGAAAGCGTGTTCAAGTACGTTTCCCAGTGGGAAGAGATGTCTGACAGGGTCGGATTCTGGGTCGACATGGAAAACCCTTACGTAACCTACCACAATACTTACATCGAATCAGTATGGTGGTCGCTGAAGCAGATATGGGACAAGGACCTTATGTACAAAGGCCACAAGGTTGTGCCTTACTGTCCAAGGTGCGGAACTGCCCTTTCATCACACGAAGTATCACAGGGATATAAGGATGTAAAGGATATTTCCGTTTATGTGAAATTCAAAGTTAAAAATGAAGATAAATATCTTCTCGCCTGGACAACAACACCGTGGACACTCCCGAGCAATGCGGCTCTGGCAGTCAACAAGACTTACGATTATGTTGAAGTTTTGAACAACGGCGAACACATAGTTCTCGCAAAAGAGCTCCTGGGAAAACTGGCTGGAGAATATGAAATAGTTAAGGAATTCAAAGGAGAGGAACTTGTCGGTGTTGAGTACGAGCAGATGTTCCCTTTTGCAAAGGTAGACAAAAAAGCCTTTTATGTTGTGCATGCTGATTACGTTACAACAACTGACGGTACAGGTATAGTCCACACTGCGCCTGCCTTCGGTGAAGACGACAATATCACGGGAAAGAAATACGATCTTCCTTTAATCAACCTGGTTGACACAGAAGGAAAATTCACTCAAGAATCAGGTTTCCTTGCAGGCAAATTTGTAAAAGACGCAGACAAGGACATACTCAAGTACCTGGCAGACAACAATTTCCTTTATAAGGAAGAGAAGTTCGAGCATTCCTATCCTTTCTGCTGGAGATGCGATACGCCTCTGCTTTACTATCCAAGAGACACCTGGTTCATAAGGATGTCGTCGCTTAGGGATGAACTGGTTAAAAACACCAATGCTACAAACTGGTATCCGGACAACGTAAGGACAGGAAGGTTCGGCAAGTTCGTAGAAGGGGCTATCGACTGGGGCTTAAGCCGTGAAAGATACTGGGGAACGCCTCTTCCGGTTTGGGAATGCGGCTGCGGCCACAGGGAGTGCATAGGAAGCATAGAAGAACTCAATGAAAAAGGAATAGACGTTCCTGAAGGAATTGAGCTCCACAAGCCATATATAGATGAAGTTAAATTGAAATGCAGCAAATGCGGCGGAGAGATGACAAGAGTATCCGAGGTTATAGACTGCTGGTACGATTCGGGTGCAATGCCTTTTGCTCAGCACCACTATCCGTTCGAAAACAAGGAGCTGTTTGAGGGCAACTTCCCTGCACAGTTTATTTCAGAGGCTGTGGACCAGACAAGAGGATGGTTCTACTCCCTTATGGCAGTTTCAACATGCCTGTTCGGAAAGAGCTCCTTCGAAAACTGCGTAGTACTCGGACACGTCCTTGACAAACACGGGCTCAAGATGTCCAAATCAAAAGGAAATGCGCTCAGTCCGTCAGACGTGCTTGAAAACATAGGAGCGGATGCTACTAGATGGTACTTCTTCACTGCAAGCGCACCATGGCTACCTTCAAGATTCTATGAAGAAGCGGTAGTGGACAGCCAGAGAAAATTCCTCGGAACACTCTGGAATGTATATTCCTTCTACGTTCTGTATGCCGACCTTGACAACTTCAATCCGCTTGACTACAAGGATTTCAAGAGCGAGCATGTAATGGACAAATGGATCACAGCTAAGCTGAACACCCTTGTAAAACAGACAGCTGAATACATGGATGCTTACAAGATAACAGAAGCGGCAAAGAATATCGGAGAATTTGTGGACGAGCTTTCAAACTGGTATGTAAGAAGAAACAGAGCCAGATTCTGGAGCGAAGAGCTAACAGACGACAAGATAGGCGCATACGTGACGCTTTACAATGTGATCAACACTGTCTGCCTTGTTTCAGCGCCGTTCGTGCCGTTCATGGTTGAGGACATATACCAGAACCTGGTCGTGGCACTTGATCCTGAAGCCAAGGAAAGCATCCACCTCTGCGGCTGGCCGGCTTACAACGCTGACCTTGTAGACAGCGAGCTTGAAGAGGATATGGAACTGGCATACAAGATAGTCAAGCTGGGCAGAAGCACAAGAAACGCTGCAAACATAAAGAACAGACAGCCGCTTGCAGAAATGCTCGTAAGCACGAAATCCCTGCCGGAATACTACGGGGACATAATAAAAGAAGAGCTTAACATAAAGGATATCGAGTTCGGATCCGACCTTTCAAAATATGTTAGCTTCGACATCAAACCAAACCTCCCTGTGCTCGGAAAAGAGTACGGGAAACTCATACCTGCAATAAGGAAAGAGATAAACGCCATGGACCAGATGGACCTGGCCCAGAGAATAATGGCGGGAGAGCTGGTTTATATAACTATCGACGAAGAGGATATCCCTCTGTCAGCTGAAAACCTGCTCGTTACAATGCAGGGCCTCGAAGGATTTGCATTTGCGGGGGAAGGTCCTGTAGGAGTTGTCCTTGATACCCACATCACAGATGAACTGAGGGAAGAAGGCTTTATCAGAGAGATACTCAGCAAGGTCCAGAACATGAGGAAGGACAGCGGCTTTGAGGTTGCTGACAAGATAAACCTCTATGTTTCCGGGAACGAGATGCTTGAGAAACTGGTCGAAAAGTTCGAAGATCTGATCAAAAAGGAAACCCTTGCTGTGGAAGTGTTCTACAACAAAGAGGCTGACTACACTGAAAGCAACATCAACGGCGAAAAGCTGAACGTGTTTGTTGAAGTAGCAGTATAAAATAAATGAATGCATGCAATCATCGCTGATTGCATGCATTTTATTAAAAATACGGAGGTATATGAAAATGGCAGCGTCAATTAAAGATGTGGCTAAGGAAGCCAAGGTGTCCATTGCAACTGTATCCAGAGTTTTGAACAATATCGATGTTGTCAATGACGATACAAAGCAGAGGGTTAAGGATGCAATAGAGAAGCTGGGATACAGGCCAAACATAGTAGCGAGAAGCCTCAAGACACAGAGGACAAGGACGGTAGGCATAATAGTCCCGGACATATCGAACCAGTTCTACCCTGAAATAGTGAGAGGTGCAGAGGATGTCGCCAACATTTATGACTACAACGTCATGCTCTGCAACACGGACCTGGATAAGGAAAAAGAGATTGAGTACCTGAGGATAATGAAGGAAAAAATGGTCGATGGGATAATCTACATGAGCAGTTCCCTTGACGAGGACGTATTCAAGCTTCTGGAGGAACTGAATCTTCCGGCTGTGCTTATCGAAAACACCGACCCGTCAGGAAAAATCGAAAGCGTATCCATAGATAACGAGGCGGCAGCCTACGACGGAGTAGCCTACCTTCTTAAAAAGGGGAACAAAAAAATCGCATATATAGGCTCGGATAAGGACGGGAAAAACCTCGGCGCATCCAGGTACAAGGGTTACGAAAGAGCGCTGAAGGAAAAAAAGATAAAGCTGTCAGAAGACAGGGTGGCTTTTACGGGAAGCAAGGCGAAGGACGGATTTGATGCGATCAACAGGATCCTTGAGGCTGCAGAAGTAGATGCCGTTTTCTGCACAGGCGATGAGATAGCTATGGGTGTTATCAACGCGCTCAGGGAAAGAGGCGTCAAAGTTCCGGAGCAGGTTGATGTGATGGGCTTTGACAATATCTATTTCTCTTCCATCTTCAACCCTAAACTCACCACTGTTGCACAGCCTATGTATGACATGGGATCCGTAGGCATGAGGATGCTTATAAAGAAAATCAGCACCAGCGAACCCGAGGAAAAAAGCTATGTCCTCGCACACCAAATAATAGAGAGAAATTCTTGTAAATAGGAAGGTACAACACAATATGATTGAACATTTGATTAATCTGGTTATTGCAGTTTTGGACAAGGTAGGATATGCAGGGGTGTTTTTCGGGATGGCGCTGGAGAGCGCATGCATACCGATACCGAGCGAAGCTATCCTCCCCTTCGGCGGCTTTTTAAGTTACACCGGAAGGCTTGATATTTTCTGGACCATAATGCTGGGAACGGTAGGAGGAACTCTTGGTTCCCTTGCCGCATATTATCTGGGTAAACTTGGGGGAAGGCCGCTGGTTGAAAAATATGCAGACAGGATAAGGCTTAACAGGGCTCATCTTGAAAAAACCGACTACTATTTTGACAAGTACGGCGAAAAGATCGTGTTCTACTCAAGGCTGCTGCCCATCATAAGGACGTTCATATCGCTGCCGGCCGGCATCGCAAAGATGGACGTAAACAAGTTTGTCATCTACACCTTTGCGGGATCGCTTATCTGGAGCGTGCTCCTCGGCTATGCAGGGTACGCCCTTGGACAGAACTGGGTGCTCACGAGGCCTTGGTTCCATGTGGCGGATATAATAGTGGCAGGGGCCATAGTTGCGTTTGCAGCATACAAGCTTTCAGGACGCTTGAGGAAAGTAAATTCGTAAATGCCTTTCAAATAGCATCCAATACATTTATAATTGTATTGGATGCTATTTTGTTTGGAGCAAACAGCAAGTTTCAAACTGTATTCATTGTACTATCTTGAAATATATCTGTACGAAGAAAATTTTTTAGAGGAAGGATTGCGCGAATTGACGATAGATGAACTTATTTTTAAGACAAAAGACATCATGACTACTGACTTCATAAAAGTTGAATCCGGTGAAACCATCAGGGTGGCTTCAGACAGGATGGCCAGGGAGTACAGGGACGAGGTATTCATCGTAGACAAGACAAACAAGCTTTTGGGAATATTCACCAGGAAGGACCTCGCCAATATAAAGAACAAAAATATTTCATACGACGATCCTGTATTAAATTATGCGATAAAGGACATAATATATATTGAGGCTGACAGCTCGGCAAGGAGCGCCAGGGACATCATGGTGAATAAGAAAATAGGCAGGCTTCCCGTGGTGCAGGACGGCAACGTGATCGGCATTGTGACGGGGGAGAACATCAGGGACAGCTACTATCCTAAGCTGGAAGAGCTGTTTATTTTGCAGAGCAACATAATGGACAACCTGCACGAAGGGATCTGTATCATCAATGCTGAAGGGATAGTCCAGTACTGGAACAGCAGCTCGGAAAAGTTATACGGGGTCAAGTCGGAAAAAATCCTCCACCATTACCTTGGGGATTTCTTCAAGAACGCCATGGCCCTTCAGGTTTTGAAGAACGGCAAGAGGGTGGACAGCGTCCTTCATGAACCTAACGAAGGCAAGTTTGTTATACTCAGCGCTGTGCCTATCTTCAACACCCAGGGAAAAATAATCGCGGCTGTTTCCACTGACAGGGACGTTACGGAGGTCATGAAGCTTTCAAAGGAGCTGGAGACCGAAAAATCAAAGGTGGAATTCCTCCAGAAGGAATACCAGAAGGAGATAGCTTCGAAATACACGTTCTCAAACATAATAGGCAAAAACAAGAAAATCATAGACGCCATAACCATGGCGCAGAAGGTGGCGCCCACATCGACCAGCGTCCTGATAACGGGAAAAAGCGGAACAGGCAAAGAGGTTTTTGCGAGATCCATCCACGAAGCCAGCGGGCGAAGCGGCAATTTTGTCGCCATAAACTGCAGCGCCATCCCCGAAAGCCTTTTTGAGAGCGAGCTTTTCGGGTATGTTGAAGGCGCGTTCACGGGAGCGATCAAAAAGGGAAGGGCGGGCAAGTTCGAATTGGCAAACAACGGGACCCTGTTCCTCGACGAAATCGGAGATATGCCGATGGACATGCAGGTTAAGCTGCTCAGGGTGCTTCAGGACGGGATAATATACAGGCTTGGCAGCGAGAAGCCGATCAGCACCAACGCCAGGATCATAGCGGCAACGCATAAGGACCTCATGAAGCTTATTGAGGAAGAAAAGTTCAGGGAGGATTTGTATTACAGGCTGGCGGTGGTGCAGATGAAACTCCCGTCGCTCAGCGAGAGGAAAGAGGATGTCCGCGACCTTGCAAAGCTGTTTCTCGACCAGATGTCCTCCGAGGAGGGGATAAAGGTCAAGAGCGTTGACGAAAGGGTGTACAAAATTCTGGCCGGCTACAGGTGGGACGGCAACATAAGGGAGCTCAGAAACGTGATACAGCGTATGGTGGTTTTATCAAGCGACGGCAGGATAACGGCTGAATCCATACCGGAATATATTGCAGACAGCGTAGCTGCAGGCGAAGACAGGGAGGTAGACAGCTACGATTTGGAAGGCATAGTCGAGAACCTGGAGAGAAAAACAATCAGGGAAGTGATGCAGCTTGTAGACGGCAACAAGCAGAAGGCGGCAAAGATGCTGAAGATCAAGAGGAGCACATTGTACTATAAGCTTGAAAAATACGGAATAGAGTAAGCAACGGCGGGGCGGTGTCAGAAAACAGACACTGCCCCGCCGGTTTTTCGTTAAAATATTGTCTGATTTCGGCCTTCACAGGGTTGGGGTGTCAAAAAAATGACATCAAGTGTCAGAAAATACGACATATTTTGAAAGGTTAACGTTTACATTGGGGGGCGGGAAGCTATCGTGAAAGCTGATAGAATCCGGCTTTCTTATCAAAAAAGCATATAGTTAAACTTTTGGCATGGTAATTGCTTAATATATAGTGGTGTGCACAGAGAGTTGAAAAGGAGGTTAATTATGGCTGTTTTTTTTAAGTTTCCATTGAAGATGCATGTCGGAGCGCCTGACGTTGCTATCGTTAAAGAAGGACAGGAAGTGAAAAGAGGAGAATGTATCGCTGAGCCCAATGGATTAGGCGCAAGGATACATACAAGCGTATCAGGAAAAGTCTCTGCGATAACTGAAACCGAAATTGTCATTGAAGCAGACGATAACCAGACGGCTGATTACGTGAAAATCAAGGAATGTGACAATATAATAGATGCGGTTTACGAGGCTGGAGTAGTTGGTGCAGGCGGAGCGGGCTTCCCTACACACGTTAAGTTGAAAGCACAGATTCCTGATGGATACATCATAGCGAACTGCGTTGAATGCGAGCCGGTACTTCACCATAATATAGAAATGGCGGAAAAGCATCCTGAGCTCATGCTTCAGGGAGTAAGGTATGCCATGAAAGCCACAGGAGCTCCAAAGGCTTACATCGGCATAAAGGCAAAGCACCCGGAGGCAATCGAAGCTGTAAACAAATGCCTCGCAGGAGACAAAAGCATAGAAGTCAAGGCCCTCAGGGATATATACCCGATGGGCGAGGAAAGGGCTTTGATCCACGAGATATTCGGAATGTGGCTGGAACCGACCCAGCTGCCGCTGGAAGCAAAGTGCGTCGTGCTTAACGCTGAAACACTCGTAAACATAGCGAGGGCTGTGGACGAGAGAAAGCCGGTTATAGACAAGGATATAACGGTTGTAGGAAAACTTAAGACAGGGAAAAAACCTAACGTCTTCCTTGACGTTCCGGTTGGAACACCAATAAAAAGCCTGATCGAGAGAGCGGGCGGAATCGACGGAGAATACGGCGAGCTGATAGTAGGCGGACCATACACCGGCAAGGCGGAAGATATCGAGACCGCAGCTGTTGCCAAAACGACAGGAGGAGCCATTGTCACAATAGAGCTCCCCGAATACAAAGGAGACCTGGGATTGCTTGTATGCGCTTGCGGCGCTAACGAAGCAAGGCTCAGAGATGTAGCTTCAAAAATGAAAGCAAACGTCACTTCATCTGTTAACTGCAAGAACATAGTTGAAATAAAAGGGGCCTTAAAATGCAAGACCCCGGGAGAGTGACCGGGCCAGACAGCTGCTGTACTGCAGCTAAGGAAAGAAGGGGCAAAGAGGATTCTTATAGCTAACTGCACTGACTGTTCGAATACAGTCATGAGTTGCGCTCCGAAGATGGGATTGCCGGTATACCACCACACAGATCACGTGTTCAGGACAGTTGACCACGAGCTTACAAGGAAAATGCCTATAGAATAAAAACCAGGAGGTACAAATTTATGTCAATGAGCGCAGAACATGCAGCAGAGCTAAAAAACGAATTAGCTGTAGTATGCTGCAGAACAGAAGAAGGAACAATAATTTCAGCAGACAACCTTGAAGATCCGGCAATATTCCCGGACATGGTTGACGCAGGGCTTATGGCAATACCTGCAGACTGCCTTAAGATAGGCGAGGTTTTGGGAGCTAAGCTTCTCAAGACTATAGACTCGCTAACACCGCTCACTCCGGATCTGCTCGAAGGAGCAGCAAAGGCTGAAGCAGAAGTGAAGGAAGAGGAGCCAGCTGCGGCAGAGGTTGCAGAGGTCGAATCCGAAGTTGAAGCAGAACCTGAAATGGATGCTGTTGTAGTCTGCGAAGGCGGAATACTGAGAATAAAGATTGAAGAAGGCAAGGGAATTGACATAGAATTTCCGCTTTAAGAACAGCAGGTCATAATAATTCAGGAAGGGAGGAATTTTAATATGTCGATGAGTGCAGAGCACGCATTGGAGCTAAAGAATGAATTGGCTGTGGTGTGCTGCAGGACAGAAGAAGGGACAATAATATCAGCGGACAATCTGGAAGATCCTGCGATATTCCCGGACATGGTAGATTCAGGTTTGTTAAATATTCCAGATGACTGTTTGAAAATAGGCCAGGCAATAGGAGCAAAGCTTCTTAAGACTATCGATTCGCTTACTCCGCTTACTCCGGACATGATGGAAGGGGTGGCATGGTCAGGCGGTTCTCCAGCGGTTGAAGCTGAAGAAGTGCTTACCGAGGGCAGTGAAAAGGCAGTATTAAAATATAATAAGAAGGCGGGAGAGGTTATAGCTGTAGCTGACCTTGAGAACCCGATGCACTTCGGAAATCTTCAGGACTCACTTTTGATTGATTTGACTGAGAAAGTCCTGAGCAGGGAAGAAGTTGTGGGCAAGGTTCTAAAGGCGGATGCAAGCGCAATAACCGCAATTACTCCTGACATGTTAGAAGGATATGAGGAGGAAGTAGAAATGGGAGAAACACCTAAGGCAAACACTAGTTTATCCGGCGGCGTGCTGAGAATCAAAATCGCTGAAGGACGCGGCATCGACATTGAAGTTCCATTAGGCGGAGCAATGGCAGGGGCATTCACAGCACCTAAGGTAGCTGCAAAAGACGCTGCTATCAGCCAGACTGTTACAGGTGCACCGGCAGCTCCAGCAGCAAAGCTTGAAGAAAAAGTCTTAAGAACTTTGACAAGAAAGCATTTCAAAATCACTGAAGTTAAATTCGGACCTGAAACCAAGATCGAGGGAACAGTGCTTACTATAAGAGAAGGCGCAGCACATGACGCTCTTAAAGTAGACCACCTTGTAACAGACATAAAGGTTGAGATAATAACACCAGACAAATACAACACCTACAGCGAAACAATCATGGACGTTCAGCCTATAGCTACCAAAGAGGGAGACTCAAAGCTCGGAAGCGGCGTTACAAGAGTTCTCGACGGCGTAATAGTCATGGTTACAGGTACAGACGAAAACGGAGTCCAGATAGGAGAGTTCGGTTCATCGGAAGGTATCCTTGAAGAGAACATCCAGTTCGGAAGACCGGGAGCGCCTGACAAGGGTGAAATATTCATAAAGACCCAGGTAACAATCGTTGAAGGAACCAACATGGAGAGACCGGGCCCTTATGCAGCTCACAAGGCTACAGACTTCATAACCCAGGAAATCAGAGACGCTCTCAAGAAGCTTGACGATTCACTGGTTGTTGACACAGAAGTATTCGAACTGAAGAGAAGACCTGGAAAGAAAAAAGTAGTAATAATCAAAGAAATCATGGGACAGGGTGCAATGCACGACAACCTGATACTTCCAGTTGAGCCTGTCGGAGTTCTTGGAGGAAAGCCAAACGTTGACTTAGGAAACGTACCTGTAATGCTTTCATCCCTTGAAGTAATGGACGGCGGAATACACGCACTGACATGCATAGGACCTGCTTCAAAGGAATGTTCAAGACATTACTGGAGAGAGCCGCTCGTAATCGAAGCTATGAACGATCCTGAAGTTGACCTCTGCGGTGTTATGTTCGTAGGAAGCCCTCAGATCAACAGCGAAAAGTTCTATGTATCCGAGAGAATGGGAATGATAGTTGAAGCTCTTGACGTTGACGGAGCTGTAGTTACTACAGAAGGCTTCGGAAACAACCACATAGACTTCGCAAGCCACATCGAGCAGATCGGTATGAGGGGAATCCCATGCGTAGGCATGTCATTCTGCGCAGTACAGGGTGCATTGGTTGTTGGTAACAAGTTCATGAAGTACATGGTTGACAACAACAAATCAGAAGCAGGAATAGAAAACGAAGTACTGTCATGCAACACACTTTGCCCTGAAGATGCAATGAGAGCAATGGTTATGCTCAAGGCTGCAATGGCAGGCGAAGATGTTGCTGAAGCAGAAAGAAAATGGAATGCAAACGTTAAAGAAAACAACCTGGAAGCAATCGAAAAGGGCTTAGGCATTAAGATTGACAGGGTTGAGAACGAGACAGCGGTTCCGGTCAGCCAGAAGAGACTTGAAAAATACTCAACTAAGTAGGCGATATATATGGATTTAAAATACGGAGACAAGATAATAGAAATGCAGGGCGTTATCGTCGAATTGCACGACGGATGCGTTGCGGTAGACTTCAAGGGAAGGCTTGGCTATCTTAAAGTGCCTATGAGAATGCTTATCAGCGACTACCCTCTTAAGGTCGGACAGGAAGTCGGCCTGAGAATGAGCTTCGTTGAAGTTCTAAGCGAGGAAGTCAATGAAAAATATGTAAGCAATATCGAAATCAGAAAGAGAAAGGAAGGAAAAATATAATGGATTTAACAGTTATTAAGGGATTACAGTCAGAAATATTTGTTCCTATAACTCCGCCACCGGTTTGGACTCCAGTTACAAAACCTTTAAAGGAAATGACAATTGCTCTGGCTACAGCAGCAGGTGTTCACCTGAAGTCAGACAAGAGGTTCAACCTGGCAGGAGACTTCACATACAGATTGATACCGGGAGATGCTCCAACAAGCGAGCTTATGGTATCCCACGGCGGATACGACAACGGAGATGTCAACAAAGACGTCAACTGCATGTTCCCGCTTGACAGGCTCAGAGAACTGGCAGCTGAAGGCTTCATAAAAGCAGTTGCTCCAATCCACGTAGGCTTCATGGGCGGCGGCGGAAACCAGGAGAAGTTCAAAAACGAAACTGGTCCTGCTATCGCAAAGATACTGAAAGATGAAGGCGTAGACGCAGTCCTTCTGACAGCTGGCTGAGGAACCTGCCACCGCTCTGCAGTTTTGGTGCAGAGAGCAATCGAAGAAGCAGGTATACCTACAATAGTTATAGCTGCATTACCACCGGTAGTTAAGCAGGCAGGAACTCCAAGAGCAGTTGCTCCAAGAGTACCTATGGGCGCTAACGCCGGAGCTCCTCATGATGTTGAGATGCAGACAGCTATCTGCAAGGATTCATTAGAGTGGCTCATAAAAATCACTACTCCTGGAACAATCGTTCCTCTTCCATACGAATACGTAGCTAAGGTATAAAATTTATAGCATCAGCCCTCTTTACTTCCGCAAGGTTATGGAGGGCTGGTGCTGTACTAAAAAATAAATAACGCATGGAGGTTTGAGGTGAATAATGAAATAGAGATGAGAAGGCTTGTCATAAAGACTTTTCATATTGCTGATATTGTTATTGATGAAAAAACCTACATTGAAAACGGAGTTTTACACCTGAGAAGGGGCATCCAGGACGCACTGGTGCAGGATGAACCTCTGATCAAGGAAGTGAAAGTCGGCGTCATATATTCCCATGCCCACGACATGTTTGTAAATTCAATTATGGATTTTTCACCAGTTGCTGTTAAGGTTTTAGGCAGGATGGGAGAGGGGATAACCCACGCCCTCACCGGAATGGCCGTCATGCTGACCGGAGTTGACGAAAACGGCATCCAGGTTGCGGAATTCGGTTCGTCAGAAGGCATACTGAGCGAGCAGGTTGTCTTTGACAGGGCGGGCACGCCTTCAAAGAAAGACCTGATACTGCACATAGATGTTACTTTGACAGCCGGAGGAGGCAGCAGCAGGCCCGGGCCGACAGCGGCACACAGGTTGTGCGATGCGGTTGTCCAGGAAATACGCGAATACCTTAAAAGGATGAACGGCAGAGCCTGCGATGAAAAGCATGAATATTATGACAAGATAAAGCCTGGAAAAAAGAAAGTAGTCATAATAAAACAGGTGGCAGGGCAGGGAGCCATGTATGACACCCAGCTCCTCAGCAGGGAGCCGGGGGGATTCGCAGGCGGAAGATCAATAATCGATATGGGCAATATGCCGCTTGTTTTGAGCCCTAATGAATACAGGGATGGCGCGCTTAGAGCCATGAACTAGTAAACAGGGAGGGACAATTATGGGAATAGGTCCATCGACAAAAGAGACAACACTTCACCATTTCAGGGATCCATTGCTTGACGTGGTATCCTCAGACAACGACATAGACCTTCTGGGCATAATAGTAGCCGGAACTCCCCAGGAGAACGGCGACAAGGTATTTGTCGCAGAAAGGGCTGCGGCCTGGACTGAGGCGATGAGGGCTGACGGTGTTATAGTATCCATAGACGGCTGGGGCAATAGCAATATAGACTTTGCCACGTGCATCGAGGAAGTGGGCAAAAGGAATATCCCTGTGGTAGGCATGAGCTTCGTAGGGGTGCAGGCTCAATTCGTTGTAACGAACAAATATATGGATACAATCGTAGACTTCAACAAATCCGGGGAAGGCATAGAGACTGAAGTGGTCGGCGAAAACACAGTAGCCGCAATCGATGCAAAGAAGGCTTTGGCTTTCTTGAAATTGAAGATGAGAAAAAGGGAGGAAAAGTAATGAAATCAGTTAAGACGATATTTGCAATTGATTCACATACTATGGGAGAACCTACAAGAATCGTTGTAGGGGGAGTACCGAACATCCCAGGAAAGACCATGCCGGAGAAAAAGGCATATCTTGAAGAAAATCTGGACTTTGTAAGGACAGCTATCATGCTGGAGCCGAGGGGACACAACGATATGTTCGGCTCAATCTTTACCCAGCCTACAAAAGACGAGGCTGACATCGGAATAATATTCATGGACGGCGGCGGATACCTCAACATGTGCGGACACGGTTCCATTGGAGCCGCTACAGTAGCTGTTGAAACAGGGATGGTTCCTGTCACAGAGCCTGTTACAGAGCTCACGCTGGAAGCGCCTGCAGGGCTTGTAAAAGCCAGTGTAAAGGTTGAAAACGGAAAAGCTAAGGAAGTTTCAATAGTAAACGTTCCTGCATTCCTCTACAAGAGGGATGTCGAGGTTGACGTTCCTAAGGTAGGAAAAGTCAAGATGGATATATCCTTCGGAGGAAGCTTCTTCGCTCTGGTTAAGAGTGCAGACCTTGGACTTGACATATGCGCTGCAAACGCTCAGAAGCTGATCGAAGTAGGAATGGACATCATAAAGGCTGTTAATGAGCAGGTTGAAATCCAGCACCCTACACTTCCTCACATAAAGACGGTTGACCTTGCCGAGATATACGGACCGGCTAAGAGCCCTGATGCAACAATGCAGAACGCTGTTGTATTCGGACAGGGACAGCTCGACAGATCACCGTGCGGAACAGGAACGAGCGCCAAGCTTGCAACCCTTTACGCTAAAGGAATGCTGAAGATGAACGAGGATTTCATCTATGAAAGCATACTCCAGACAAAGTTCAAGGGAAGAGTTATCGGCGAAACAAAAGTCGGTGAATTTGACGCGATAATACCTGAAATATCAGGAAGCGCATTTATAACCGGGCACAGCCAGTTCTTCATAGATCCTGAGGATCCGGTCAAATATGGCTTTATTCTGAAGTAAAAAGTTACAAATTTCACAATTATGCAATAAAATGCCTTTAAACCAAAGGTGTTTTATTGTAGAATATAACAAGCAAACCAAAATTTATATTATAGTAAGGAGGATATCATAATGAATTTAGTTACAGCAGTATTAGCGGTACTCGTAGCCCTGACATTATACTTTGCAGTTGTATTTTTTAAAGATTATGCAAAAGCACAGAAAGAGGGTAAATTGGAATCTTCAAGCTTTCTGGCCCTCGGTGCTGTAGGTTTTGTTACAAACTTCTTTGATACACTAGGAATAGGAAGTTTTGCACCTACAACGGCATTATTGAAGAACTTCAAATTATCAGCAGACAGAACTATACCTGGAACATTGAATGTTGCATGCACAATTCCAGTTGTAGTCGAAGCACTCATATTTATTACAGTAATAGAGGTTGAACCTATAACGCTCGTTTCAATGCTTGCTGCAGCAACTCTCGGAGCATTCTTCGGAGCTGGTATCGTTTCAAAGCTTCCTGAAAGAAAAATACAGCTCGGCATGGGTGTTGCCCTTCTCGTAGTAGTTTGCGTAATGCTGGCAGGACAGCTCGGACTTATGCCTTCAGGCGGAGAAGCTATAGGCTTGACAGGAGTAAAATTGGTTGCTGCAGTAGTAGGAAACTTCATACTCGGAGCTCTTATGACACTGGGAATAGGTCTCTATGCACCATGTATGGCGCTTGTATTTGCACTTGGCTTAAGCCCTAAGGTTGCATTCCCGATAATGATGGGTTCATGCGCATTCCTTATGCCGGTTGCTTCAGCGAAGTTCATCAAGGAAGGCGCTTATGACAGAAAAGCTTCCATGGCGATAACAGTATTCGGTACAGTCGGTGTTTTGATAGCCGCTTACATCGTAAAATCACTTCCGCTCAACGTTCTGAGATGGCTTGTTGATGCAGTTATAGTATACACTGCAATAATGATGTTCAAATCAGCTTCAGACAGCAAGAAGAAGGAAGAACTGGCTCAGGCAAAGTAATAATATCAAATGATCAAAAAAGGGTTTCTGCGATGCAGAAGCCCTTTTTGTCGATTCAACCGTAATGTGTTAAAATGTATGTATGTTTGGAATAATTCTGATGGAACAGGTGATCCTAGATGAAAAGAAATCTGATAATTTTAGTATTCATAGCAATAGCTAGCCTCGTGGCGGGCAGCATAATATACTACGCCGCAGGTCTGAACAAAAATGAAGAGATCAAGCTGGCTGGAAAAATAAACATTCTGGTTAACGACGGAAATTACGAGGCGGTGAAGCAGGCTTCGTCTTCCTTCAAGGAGCTCCATCCAAGGGTTGAGATAGAGGTGACCCAGGAAAGCGACGTGACTGCCGGCATATCTGCCGAAGTAAAAGCTGGAGCCCTGGATGAGGATGTCTTTGTCGTTGCGGAAAAGGATGCACTGCCGCTGCTGGAGGAATCAAAAGATTATTTTATGGATCTCACCCAGTATGTTAACGGAATGGATGAATCCTTCCCCAAGGGGGTCCTGGCGGGAATAACCTACGGAAAAAGCACCTACGGAATACCTATGTCGGCGGAACCTATGATAATAGTCTACAGAAGGGACCTGTTTTCGGTGGCGGGCGTGGATGTGAGCGGGATCAAAACCTGGGATGATTTCAGGTCGACAGGAGCCGGGGTATCCGAGACCACCGGGAAGAAGTTTCTGGTCTACAACACCAACCAGTTCGAACGTCTTAGGGCCACTCTGCTCAGCCAGCTGAGAATAAACTATTCCGACCTTGAGAACTACACGAGGGTGTCGGATCTGATCAATGGCATGGTGGCAGACAAAACCCTGCAGGCAACAAGCTCCGCAGTGACCACCCTGAAGCAGGGCAAGGCTCTGGCTGCGATTGTGAGCCCCTCAGACGCCGTTAAATTGATGGACGAAGCGACCTCGCTTCAGGGGAAATGGGGAGCTATGAAGCTGCCTGCGTTCGAACCTGGAGGCAACAGGGATGTGTCTTTAGGAGGATACAGCCTTATGATAAACAAGAACACGCGCAACAGCGACCTTGCAAAGGAGTTTTCAAAGTATCTCAGCTCAGATGCCGTAACTGCAGCCTACAGACTGAAGGAATACGGAAGTTTTTCGGCGGCGTACACTGTTTTCGGCGACTCGGGCTTCGGCTTCTCCGCGGAGTACTACGGCATGGACATATGGAGCCTGTTTGCCGATGTGGCTGAGGACGCGCCGCAGAACGTGTACAAATAGGTCAACCGTACCCTTTTTCTTTCTGCATTCCCCAATTCTTGAACCTAATGTATTAACTAATAAATCCGAAAAAAACGAAAACACAGGCCTTGACCACGCCTGTGTTTCCTCATAAATAATATCATCCTGTTATGATCTGAAATTGATGAACTGGAGGTCGATTCCGAAGTCTTTTTCCTTCAGTTTTTGTATAACCTGCTGCAGGTCGTCCCTTTTCGCGCCTGTAACCCTGAGCTGGTCATCCATGATCTGTGCTTGAACCTTAAGCTTAAGATCCTTGATGTAGGCAATTACGTCCTTGGCCTTCTCCTTGCTTATGCCTTTCTGAATTTTAACGACCATCTTTACATTTCCGCTGGAAGCGCCCTCGATCTTGCCTGGATCCAGCGCCTTAATAGGAACCGATCGCTTAATCATCTTTCCTCTGAGCATATCCAGCATAGCATTGATCTTGTATTCGTCTTCCGCTGTAAGCTTCACGGAATCAGCGTCAAGAGTCATATCTGCCTTGCTCCCCTTGAAATCGTACCTCTGGGATATCTCCTTCTTCGTCTGGTTGACAGCATTGTCCATCTCCTGCATGTCGACCTCGGAAACTATATCGAATGAGCAGTCTTTTGCCATGTTTTAACCCGCCTTTCCAAGATTATTTCACTTATATTATATTAATAAAAAAAAGCGTTGTAAACCTTATCATGCGCATGGGGCCGTATGCAAGAGAATGGAGAAGTCTGAAGGCTGATTTATATAAATTTGCGTTGAAATCCGGCCATGTTAACAAAAAGTTAATATTGACAAAGGGGATTGTATCCTGTTAAAATGATTAGTTTGGTTGACATGACTGCTTTGGCGAGGTATAATAAGAGTTGTGAAAGAGGGTGTATAGTGTGGAAAAGGCAAATGTATTGGCTTGCATAAAAAAAGATATTGAAAGTCATGTTGGCGATAGAGTAACCCTGAAAGCAAACGGCGGGAGAAGAAAAGTATTCGTAGACAGCGGCATAATTGAAAAAACTTACCCAAGCATATTTGTGATCAGGTTGGAAAATGACACCCACAGGAAAGTAACCTATAGTTATTCTGATGTTTTAACAAAGACTGTACAACTGGTTTTTTCGGCTTAGAAGCGGTAAATAATATTACCGCTTTTTTTATTCTCGGGATTAATGTTTCATTTTTGTGAGGCTTATATTATACTAAAGGTCAGGTAGTTTATTGTTTTGTTTTGGAGGTAAGGAATACTGATGTTATTGAAGGCATATGCGAAAATAAATCTGTCACTGGATGTTGTAGGCAAGCGGGAGGACGGTTACCATCTCCTCAGAATGATAATGCAGAGCATAGATTTGTATGACTTGATAAATATCGACCTGGCGGGCTCCGGCATAGAGCTCAGCTGCGACAAGGAATATGTGCCCAATGATTCCAGGAATATCGCCTACAAGGCGGCAGAGCTGTTCTTGAAGGAATACCGGATAGACAGCGGCGTGAGGATAGATATCCGGAAGAACATCCCGGTTGCGGCCGGGCTTGCCGGAGGCAGCACTGATGCGGCGGCTGTTTTAAAGGGGCTCAGAGACCTTCTGAGACCTGAAATTACAGACGAGGAGCTGATGGGGCTTGGAGTCCAAATCGGCGCGGATGTGCCTTACTGCATCGCAGGAGGCACAGCGCTCTGCGAGGGCATTGGTGAAAAAATAACGAGACTGGATCCCTTCAGGGACAAGATACTGATCCTTGTCAAGCCGCCCTTCGGCGTATCAACAAAAACCGTATACCAGAAGCTGGACATCGGCAAAATCAGGATACACCCGCCGACAAACAGGCTGATAAAGGCGATAAGTGAACAGGACCTGGAATGCGTAGCTAAAAACATGAAAAACGTTCTGGAGAATGTCACTCTGAACAGGAAACACACCCTGAGGTTGATCAAGGATGAGCTTGTAGGGCTGGGTGCAATTGGAGCCATGATGAGCGGCAGCGGCCCTTCGGTCTTCGGATTCTTTGAGGATATGCTCCAGGCTCAGCGGTGCTACGATGCTATGAAGCTGAAATACAAGGAGACGTTCATAACAAGGACAATTTGAATAAACTATTATCTGTATGTTTAAATATATTTAGAGGTGATGTAATTGACAAAAGCGCTTGCAATGATTTCAGGAGGGCTTGACAGCATACTTGCTGCAAAGCTCATAAAGGACCAAGGCATAGAAGTGATAGGGCTTTGTTTCAAGTCGTATTTTTTCGGTCCGGAGAACGCCGTCAGGATGGCGAAACAGATCGATATACCGCTTGTAGTGGTTGATTTCTCGAAGGAGCACCTGGCAATGGTCATAAACCCTAAGCACGGCCACGGCAAGAACATGAACCCGTGCATAGACTGCCACGCCATGATGATGAACTATTCCGGAAAGCTGCTTGAGGAATACAAAGCGGACTTCATAATAACAGGAGAGGTTCTGAACCAGAGGCCTATGTCGCAGAACAGGTCGGCTCTCGATGTGGTCAAGAAGGAATCCGGATACTCAGACAAGATTCTGAGGCCGCTTTGCGCACTCAACCTGCCGCCTACGAAAATGGAGCTGGACGGGCTGGTGGACAGGGAGAAGCTTCTGAAGATCTCGGGCAGAAGCAGGAAGGAACAGATGGAGCTTGCCGATAAGTGGGGCATAGTCGACTACCCTTCCCCTGCGGGAGGCTGCAAGCTTACCGAGCCCAATTTCTCGAAAAGGCTGCAGGACCTGGTAGGACACGAGGCTGAGCCGTCCGAAGACAGCATAAATCTCCTGAGATTCGGAAGGCATATGAGGGTCTCGGACAATGCGAAGATCATATCCACCAGGACCAGTGACGAAGCGAAGGAAATCAAAAAATATCTGAAGCCGGACGATTATGTATTCCTGGCCAGGGACTACGGCGGATCCATGGTCATTATCACAGGCAATCCGGGCAAAGAGGATATCGAATTTGCAGCAAAGGTTACGGGAAGATACAGCAAGGGTAAAGACCAGGGAGAAGTTGCCGTAAAATACGGGCGTTTCATGCAGCCCCTCGTTGAGGTTGTTAACGCTGAGCCTGCAAAGGACAGCGAGATAGAAAAATATCTGATTTAGACTTGGTAAGAAGGAGGCGGGATGCCTGTGAAGAAGAAAGCGATTATTTCAGTTACAAGCAAGCAGCGGGGAGACAACGATGAGATCAAGGTGGTCACTCCTGGTACCTTTTATGTCAAGGATGACGTTTTTTATGCGGAATATGCTGAAACCGAGATATCGGGAATGGAAGGCACCACCACAACCATGGAAATCAGGCCTAATAAATTTTCCCTGATCAGGCAAGGGAGCACGAGCACGGAAATGGAGTTCGACAGAAAAGAAAATAGCGTCTCCATGTACAACACTCCCTACGGAACGCTGGAGCTGAAAATCGAGACAAAAAAACTTGATGTGATGGTGGATGAGGAAGGCGGGGACATCTTCATAAAGTACCTGCTATGCGTCGTAGGACAGGATGTTCTGGATACCACCTTGAAAATAAACATAAAGACACAGGAATAAAATCCTGTGTTTTTTTATTTGCTCAGTATTTTCGAGAAGGATTTTCGCAAATCATATAGAAATATTATATAAAGAAAGATGGATTGGGGTGAGAATATGATAACGGAAACAGAGAGAACAGTTGCTCTAAAAAACAATATCGGGGGATATGACGTCAGCGGGATATCCGTTTTTAAAGCAGGCGGTTCGGATGTTTCTTATACCGTAACCCGTTCAAAATCCAAATCCGGAAGAAGCGTAACCATGAAAGTCAGGTGCCCTTTATGCGGCGGCATCCACAGCTATAGATACAGCCTCCATGAATTCTGTTTCAGGACGCTTATCGTAGGCGGATGCGAATTCACGGGGCTGCCTCTGTTCTATATGGGCGAAAAGGCCAGGATACAGGAGAAAATCAGCAGGATCAGCAAAATCGAAAAGAAAATATGCGCATATACTTAGGGATAAGAGCTTGCTTTTATTCCTTTTTTAGCATCAGACGTATTAATTTCTTGATATGTGCTATAATTAATAATGCATAAGACCCTTCAAAGAATTCCAATCATATCAAAAATCCCCAGACGGTTAAATATAATTCAAATAATCAAACAGCGAGGTGTTATTGTGAACAAGGATTTTGAATCTATGACCATTGCCGTGCTTAGAGAAGTGGCAAAGGAAGTAGGTGTAAAAAGCATTTCAAAATATAAAAAGGGTGAGCTTATCGAGGAGATAAAAAAAGCATCACCTGCGGCAGTCGAGAAGGACGGGACAATACTGCAGGAGAAGATCAGCGCAAAGGCTGACGAAGAGGAAAAGCCGGCGGAAAAGAAGGAGCGTTTCAAGGAACTAGTCAACGAATCAGGTACAGCCAGAGGCGTTCTTGAAATCATAGAGACCAACAACTATGGTTTTCTGAGAGGCACAAACTACCTCACCAGCCCCGACGACATATATGTATCGCCTTCGCAGATAAGGAGGTTCAACCTTAAAACAGGCGACGAGGTAAAGGGAAAGGTAAGGATACCGAAGGAAGGGGAGAAGTTCAAGGCTCTTCTTTACGTTGAAAAGGTGAACGGGGAGAACCCGGAAAAGGCTGTGGGAAGAAAGCCTTTCGAGATGCTGGTTCCGGTATACCCTAACGAAAGGATACACCTTGAAACGGAAAAAGGAGAAATGTCCATGAGGATGATGGACATTATTTCCCCAATAGGAAAGGGGCAGAGGGGGATAATAGTAGCGCCTCCGAAGGCCGGCAAAACTACCCTCCTTAAGCAGATTGCCCAGAGCATTGCCAAAAACTGCAAGGACATAAAGCTTATTGTCCTACTTATAGATGAGAGGCCTGAGGAAGTCACTGACATGCAGAGGTCCATTGACGGGGAGGTTATTTACTCGACCTTCGACGAAGAGCCTGACCACCACACCAAGGTTGCATATATGATGCTCGAGAGGGCGAAGAGGCTTGTTGAACAGGGGCAGGACGTTGTGATACTGCTGGACAGCATAACGAGGCTGTCGAGGGCGTACAACCTGACTATAACCCCGACAGGCAGAACACTGTCAGGAGGACTTGACCCAGGCGCGCTCATAATGCCAAAGAAGTTCTTTGGAGCGGCCAGGAACATCGAGAACGGCGGAAGCCTCACGATCCTCGCAACTGCACTGATAGAAACCGGCAGCAGGATGGACGACATGATTTATGAAGAGTTCAAGGGCACGGGAAATATGGAGGTTCACCTCAACAGGAGGCTTCAGGAAAGAAGGATATTCCCGGCCATCGACATATATAAATCGGGAACAAGGAAGGATGAGATGCTGTTTGACAGCAAGGAGGAGAAGGATGCATCCTACAACATAAGAAAGCTGCTGTACACCGACAGCATAGAAAGTGTAACCGAACAGCTCATAAGCCTTCTTTCTAAATCGAAGAGCAACAAGGAGCTGATAGATATACTCAGCAAGATTGAGCCCGGGAAGTCTTAAGAATAAACAAAAAAAGAATGGAGCTGCCTCAATAAATGAGACAGCTCTTTTCCTGCGCGCAATAAATATTATTCTTCGTTGCTTATGTTGAATTTCTTCATGAACTTTTCAACTCTTCCGCCTACGTCAACGATCTTCTGTTTACCAGTGAAGAACGGGTGGCATTTTGAACATATTTCTACTTTCAACTCAGGTTTGATTGAACCAGTTGTAAAAGTATTTCCACATGCGCACTTTACTACCGCTTCGTGATAGTATTCCGGATGTATGCCTTCTCTCATATTTTTCACCTCTTTCAAGCCTGCAGATCATTCTGCTTTATAACCACTAAATTATAGCACGCCCGAACATCCAAGTCAATTAATATAATGTTTACTTTATTATATTAGCTATAAATGGTAAAATTAAGATGTTTCATACTAAAAATATATTATAGGAATTTGAGGTGTAGCGGCAATGGCCAGAAAAGTATCTGTCGGTGGACAGGCTGTAATAGAAGGAGTCATGATGAGGGGATCGTCGAGTATCGCAACAGCGGTCAGGAAAAGCGACGGCGACATCGAGGTGAGCGTTGAAAAATTCACGCCTTATACCAAGAGGAACAGAATTTTTGGACTGCCTGTGGTGAGGGGTTTCGTTGCGCTGATCGAGTCCCTGGTAATCGGCATAAATGCCCTGAACAAATCGGCTGAGTATTTTGAAGATGAGGTAGAAGAAACAAAGCTGGATGCATGGTTCAAAAGCGTGTTCAAGGAAAAGAGCAATGCTGTTGTGAATGCAATCACGCTTATGATTGCGTTGGCCGCCGCGGTGGGGCTGTTTTTTATCCTCCCTACATTCGCTGCCAGCATATTCGTATATGCCGGAATAAAGGATCCTTTTGCGCTCAACATATTCGAGGGGCTTATAAGGGTCGGGATTTTCCTGCTTTACGTATTTCTGATAGGGAAGATGGAGGATATCCACAGGGTATTCCAGTACCATGGAGCAGAGCATAAGGCGATATTCTGCTATGAGAATGACAGGCCGCTGACGGCTGAAAATGCAGGTGATTTCGGAAGGCTGCATCCAAGGTGCGGTACAAACTTCATGTTTCTGGTCATGATAGTAAGCATAATAGTATTTTCAATGACTGGCTGGGAAACCCTGTGGTCCAGAATAGTGTCAAGAGTGATACTGCTGCCCGTAGTTTCGGGTATAACATACGAATTGATCAAGTGGATGGGCAGAAGCAACAGCAAAATGTCCCAAATGCTGTCGTATCCGGGTCTTATGCTCCAGAAACTAACAACAAGGGAGCCGGATATTGACCAGATAGAGGTTGCCATTGCAGCGCTGAAGGCGGCGGAAGGAATAACGGAAGATGGGGAATACAATGTGCAGTAAGGAAAACAAGGGAGATACGGTATGGTCGCTGCTGACCGCCGGATACGAGAGGTTAAAAAATGCAGGCATAGACAGCTACCAGATAGATTCACAGATGCTTCTTTCAAAAGCCATGGACAAGGACAGGATTTTCGTACTGACCCACAGGGACGCGCCGGTCCGGCTGGAAGAAGCGGAGGAATACGTGAGGCTGGTAGAGCTGAGGGAGAAGAAGATGCCCGTAAAATACATTTTGGGCGAGTGCGAGTTTATGGGATACATGTTCAGGGTCAGGGAAGGGGTGCTGATACCGCGCCCCGACACGGAGATCCTGGTGGAGAATGTGGTCGCACTTGTTAAGGAGAGAGGGTACAGGAAAATATGCGATGTATGCGCTGGCAGCGGCATCATCGGAATAACCGTGGCGAAGGAATGTGAAGAAACCCAGGTGCTCTGCCTCGACATATCGGGTGCGGCGCTGGAGACAGCGGCGGATAATGCTGAAGCGCTGGGAGTTTCGGACAGGGTCGAGGTTGTTTTCAGCGACCTGCTGGGGTACGCTATGGAAAGGAAGCTGCAGTTCGATGTGATTGTTTCCAACCCCCCTTATATAAGGACCAGCGAAATTGGGGAGCTTATGGAGGACGTGAAGGATTATGAGCCCTATGAGGCTCTGTGCGGGGGAGAAGACGGCCTCGAGTTCTACAGGAAAATCACGGAGCAGAGCGCCCTGCTGCTCAGAGAGGGAGGGCTTCTCGCATTTGAAATCGGCTATGACCAGAGGGCTGAAGTCGTCGGCATACTTGAGGAAAAAGGATTTGTCAATATAGCTGCTGCAAAGGATCTTGCAGGAAACGACAGGATAGTCCTTGGATTTAGAAATTAGTTGTACAGGCGTAGAGTGCTGTGGTATAATAATTAATTGTGAAAATATATATACGGAGTGGTTAAATAATGTTACGAAAACTTGATTTTATAGAAAACAAATATGAGGAGCTATCCATAAAGATAAGCGATCCAAGCGTGATGGCAAATCAGAAAGAGTGGCAGAGGCTCTGCAAGGAGCATGCCGAGCTGGAGCTTCTCGTCAACAAGTACAGAGAATACAGAAAAGCTGAGGAAGAGCTCAAGAATGCCAAAGAGATGCTGGTCGAAGAATCGGACAGGGATATGAAGGACATGATCCAGGAAGAGATAAAGGAGCTGACCGAAACGCTTGAATCGACATACCAGGATCTCAGGATACTTCTGCTTCCTAAGGATCCTAATGACGAAAGAAATGTATTCATCGAAATAAGAGGCGGAGCTGGCGGAGAAGAGGCGGCGCTGTTCGCTGCAAATCTGTTCAGGATGTACACAAGGTATGCTGAGCGAAAAGGCTGGAAAACAGAAATCATGAGCATAAACGAGACAGACATCGGTGGGATGAAAGAAGTTGTTTTCATGCTCAAAGGAGCGGGGGCATACAGCAAGCTGAAATATGAAAGCGGAGTTCACAGGGTTCAGAGGGTTCCGGATACTGAATCAAGCGGAAGGATTCACACTTCCACTGCCACCGTTGCAGTTCTTCCTGAAGTAGACGACGTTGAACTGGTTATCAATCAGAACGACATAAGGATCGACGTTTTCAGAGCTTCCGGACACGGCGGACAGTGCGTAAACACAACCGACTCAGCTGTCAGAATAACTCACCTGCCATCAGGGCTTGTAGTTTCATGCCAGGATGAAAAGTCGCAGCTGAAGAACAAAGAGAAAGCAATGAAGGTCCTTAAGTCAAGGCTGTTTGACATCATGCAGGCGGAGAGAAGCGCAGGGATTGCAGAGGACAGAAAGAGCCAGGTAGGAACCGGGGACAGAAGCGAGAGGATCAGGACATATAATTATCCTCAGGGCAGGGTTTCCGAGCACAGGATAGGGCTTACGTTATACAGGCTGGAGTCTTTCCTTGACGGCGATATTGATGAAGTGATAGATGCGCTGATTACTGCGGATCAAGCTGAAAAAATGAAAGCAATGGGTAGTGAGGAGTAGGGATCGCATATGAATATTAACAAAGCCATCAGAAAGCAACGAAAATCTTATATAAGATTTTTGCTCTCAATGTGCTTTGTTTTTTTTGCTCTCCCTCTGGCGATTATATTCTACGGCAAGACGGATGCCTTTTATTTGGGCTACCTGGCTGCGATCGAGGCGCTGGTGGCTGCAGCCGTATATCTGCGTGCAGGGCAGGAAAGGCTTGAATTTAACTACAATATGGGGCACATAAGGGTGAAACGCGGAATTCCTGGCAGGACAGAAAGCATAAACTGCAACAAGATAATGTATGTGGATGTTGAGCCGGCTTCTGAAAAAGTGAAGGGTTTTCAGGAGTTCGGCATGATACTCGTTTCGAAGACTAAGTTCAGGAACAAGAAGCTCAAAGCCGTTGACAAGGAGATCCTCGACAGGTACAAGGCGGTCTCGGGGCTGATCGGGAAACACGCTGAAGACAGCCCGGGTGAGGAACTCTACTATCTGGTGATCAATTCCGGAGGGCTGAGAAAGTACCAGCTGCTGGATACGGTATTCAAAAGCTGCGTTAAAGCGGAATACTCGGAAAACGCCATAGAAAAAATCAAATTTTACAGAAAGAGTCTCAATTCTTAGATGGGAGGGATTTAAGTTGGAAACAAAGATATTGTATATAGACGAAAAGAACATCGATAAGAGCGTAATTGAGGAAGCGGGCGCTGTGATAAGACATGGGGGTCTCGTTGCATTTCCGACGGAAACAGTCTACGGCCTAGGCGCAAACGCGCTTGACGGAGCTGCGGTCAAAAAGATTTTCGAGGCAAAGGGCAGGCCACAGGACAATCCGCTTATAGTCCATATATCGGATTTCGATGAGCTTGCGCCGCTTGTAGCGGAAGTGCCTGAGATCGCCAGGAAGCTTATGGATAGATTCTGGCCTGGGCCAATGACAATAATATTTAAAAAGTCATTGATCATTCCGGATGAAACAAGTGCGGGTCTGGAGTCGGTCGGCGTAAGGATGCCTTCAAACCTGGTTGCCAGAGCGCTAATAAAGGCTGCCGGAGTTCCGGTTGCAGCGCCTTCGGCCAACATATCCGGAAGGCCCAGCCCCACTGAAGTAGGGAGCTGTATAGAGGATCTGTCCGGCAAGGTCGACATTATAATTGGGGGAGAAAAATGCGAGGTGGGAGTTGAATCCAGCATCATAGATGTTACCGATTATCCTCCGTGCATTCTCAGGCCGGGCGGCGTAACCCTGGAAATGTTCAGAACTGTGGACGAGAACATCTACATAGATCCTTCCATACTTAATAAATCCGGCGCCGATTTCAAGCCGAAGGCGCCAGGCATGAAGTACAGGCATTATGCCCCAAAGGCCCCTGTCAGGATAGTCCAGGGGGAGCCTGAAAAAGTTATTGCATTAATCAACGAAATGGTGCAAAATTATATAAATGAGGGCAAAAGAGTTGGCATAATAGCCACTGATGAAACTAAAGACAGGTATGAAAATGGAATCGTCGTGTCGCTCGGTAGCAGGTCGGACATGGACAGGATAACGAGGAACCTTTTCGAGACGCTAAGAAGCTTCGACGACAAGGATGTCAGCCTGATACTCTCTGAAGCTTTTGAAGAAAAGGGAAAAGGGATAGCGGTCATGAACAGGTTAAAAAAAGCGGCCGGCTTTGATATTATCAAGGCGTAGCCGAGCCTTTGGAGGTATATATGAAGATACTTTTTGTCTGCACAGGAAATACGTGCAGAAGCTGTATGGCTGAGGCCATATTCAACCATGAATGCAGCATTGAGGGAGCGTCAGCGGAATCCTGCGGAGTATATGCGATAAGGAACAGCAAAGCATCCATAAACACAGTGATGACTTTGATGAATGAAATCGATGTGAATATCGCAGGGAGGGAAGCTGTACAGCTTACCAGGGACCATCTGGAGGAAGCGGCATATGTTTTGGCGATGACATCCGGGATAAAGAAAATGCTTGCAGAAAGCTTTCCTGAATTCAGCGGCAAGATATTCACTGTGAGCGAATTTGCCGGAGTGGACGGCGAAATAACGGATCCTTACGGCGGCGATATGTCGGTCTATAGGGATACGTTCGTCCAGCTGAAAAGATGCACAAGGAACATTATGGAGAAATTAAAACGAGAGATGAAGAAAGATGATGGAGGTACTGTTATGAGAATAGCTTTAGGAAGTGACCATGCCGGATTTGAGCTGAAAAGCGAGGTGATCAGACACCTTGAAAAGGGAGAATATGAGCTCAGGGACTTCGGTACATGCGTGCCGGATTCCGTAGACTACCCTGATTACGCAGCGGCAGTCGCAAACGAGGTGGCTGCAGGTAACTTTGATTTAGGGATACTGATCTGCGGAACGGGCATAGGCATCAGCATAGCGGCAAACAAAATTGGCGGGATAAGGTGCGCCCTTTGCGGAGACACATTCAGCGCTCATTCCTGCAGGGAGCACAATGATGCAAACATACTTGCGCTTGGTTCAAGGGTTACGGGGCCGGGGCTCGCTTTGGACATAGTTGATACATTCCTTGCCGCCAAGTTCGCTGGGGGCAGGCATCAGAACAGAGTAGACAAGATAACGAAATTGGAGGGGAAATAACAAATGAGTAAAGTTACAGAGATTAAACATCCACTAGTGCTGCACAAGCTGGCATACATCAGGGACAAGAACACAGGAGCGAAGGAGTTCAGGGAGCTGGTTCATGAAGTGTCAATGCTTATCGCATATGAAGTTACAAGGGACCTTCAGCTTGAAGAGGTCGACATAGAGACGCCTATACAGTGGACAAAATGCAAGACGCTGGCAGGTAAAAAGATTGCAGTAGTCCCAATACTGAGAGCCGGTCTGGGCATGGTTGACGGAGTGCTCACGCTGATCCCTGCTGCGAAGGTTGGACACATAGGCCTCTACAGGGACGAGGAAACTCTGGAGCCTGTGGAATACTTCTGCAAACTCCCTGTGGATATACAGGAAAGGGATGTCATAGTTACAGATCCAATGCTCGCCACAGGCGGTTCCGCTGCGGATGCGCTCACGATGCTCAAAGCAAAGGGCGCAAAGAACATAAAGCTTATGTGCCTTATAGCGGCGCCTGAGGGGATCAAGAAGGTAATGGATACACATCCTGACGTCGATATATTTGTTGCGGCCATTGACGAGAGGCTGAACGAGCATGGATATATCGTTCCGGGTCTTGGGGATGCAGGAGACAGGCTTTACGGAACGAAATAAAGGTCACGAAGGGCCGGGTGTGCAAAATGGAATCACAAAAAAGAAAAGATAAGAACAATTATTATCTGGATATTGCCGATACTGTGCTCATCAGGGGCACATGCCTCAGAAGGAATTACGGGGCAATAATTGTAAAAAACGATGAAATAATATCCAGCGGATATACCGGAGCTCCCAGGGGAAGGAAAAACTGCAGCGATATAGGCAGGTGCCAGAGAGAAGTAATGAATGTGCCGAGGGGAACCCACTACGAACTTTGCAGGTCCGTTCATAGCGAGGCCAATGCAATAATAAGCGCCTCGAGAAGGGATATGCTTAACTCCACCCTCTACCTGGTGGGAAGGGATGCAAGGACCAACGAAGTGGTTGAAAATGCAAATCCATGCGCAATGTGCAAAAGGATGATCATCAACGCTGGGATCGAAAGGGTTGTCATCCGGGACTCCGGAAGCGAATACAGAGAGATGCCAGTTAGCGTATGGATAGATGATGATGATTCGCTGAGTGGGGAATTGGGGTACTAGACACTATGAGCACTTTATATGTTTTAGCGGCGATAGCTGTAGCCATTTCGGCTGCTACTACACCGCTGGTAAAGAGGATTGCACTCAAGCTGGATGTCATAGATTTGCCTAAGGGAAAAAGAAAAATCCATAAAAAACCGATACCGCTTCTGGGCGGATTGGCTATATATTTTTCGTTCATCCTGGTCATGCTGTTGAAAAACGGCAGCCTTTCTACGCATGAAACGGGGATACTGATCGGGGCCACTATAATAGTCATCGGCGGAATCATCGACGATACAATTGAGCTTAGGCCGAGATACAAGCTGATATTCCAGATTTCGGCGGCTGTGGTTCTGATCATTTTTGGCGTTGAAATAAGCTCGGTCACAAACCCGCTCACTAATGGCGACGGCTACTGGAATGTCGGATGGATGACAGTGCCGCTGACAATCCTTTGGGTCATAGGGATCACCAATGCCCTCAATCTGATCGACGGGCTGGACGGACTGGCGGCAGGGGTGGCGCTGATATCGTCTATTACAATTTTCATTATAGCTATACTTAACAACAGGGCTGACGCCGCTGTTTTGACGGCAATATTGAGCGGCGCAATACTGGGGTTTTTGCCCTATAATTTCAATCCGGCCAAAATATTCATGGGAGACACCGGTGCGCAGCTCCTCGGATTTCTGCTGGCGGCAATTTCCATAGAAGGAACAATAAAATCAGCCGCAGCATTTGCCATAGCGGTGCCTATACTTGCTTTGGGTATTCCGATCTACGACACGCTGTTTGCAGTGATCAGAAGGAAGATAAACGGAAAACCGATCATGCAGGCCGACAGGGGGCACCTTCACCACAGGCTGATGGATATGGGACTAACCCAGCGACAGGTTGTGCTGATAATGTATCTTATAAGCGCGATACTCGGCAGTATTGCGATAATCGCCATGCAGATAAGCAACCAGCGGGCATATTTTATATTGGCGCTTGTCATGGTGCTTCTGGTGCTCGTAGCCTGGAAATGCGGATTTTTCAAGAGCAGAGATTGAGTCCCTGGACATAAGGGGATACGGAGGAAGAGCATGGAAAAAATTAAAGTAGTAACTATATTCGGTACAAGACCGGAAGCGATCAAAATGGCTCCGCTTATCAAGGAGCTTGAAAAGAGCGAGCACATTGTAAGCAAGGTATGCGTAACTGCACAGCACAGGGAGATGCTTGATCAGGTCCTCAATCTTTTTGAAATCGTCCCTGATTTCGACTTGAACATAATGCAGTCCAGGCAGACCCTCACAGGCATCACGAACAGGGTTCTGGAGGGGCTTGAAGAGATATTTTCGGACATCATGCCGGATATTGTACTGGTTCACGGAGATACAACGACTACCTTTGCGGGATCGCTTGCGGCCTTCTACCAGAAAATTCAGGTAGGCCACGTTGAGGCAGGACTGAGGACCTTCGACAAATATTTTCCCTTCCCTGAAGAGATGAACAGGAAGCTTACCGGTGCCATTGCGGATATGCATTTTGCTCCGACGGCAGGTTCCAAAGACAATCTTCTGAGGGAAGGCGTCATCGAGAAGGACATATATGTGACAGGTAATACCGTCATCGATGCCATGGATTATACTGTTGAAGAAGGGTATGTTTTTGAGACCGAAGAACTCAACTGCATTGATTATGAAAACAAAAAAGTCATAATGGTCACAGCCCACAGAAGAGAGAACTGGGGTGAAGGCATAGAAAACATCTGCAATGCGCTTAAAAACATAGTTGAAAAAAACGAGGATGTTGAGATTGTCTACCTTGTCCATCTGAATCCGGTGGTCAAGGATGTTGTTTACAGGATCCTTGGCGGAAGTCCGAGGGTTCACCTTCTGACGCCGCTGGACACAAAGGAAACGCACAACCTCATGAGCAGGTGCTACATGGTGATGACCGATTCCGGAGGACTCCAGGAGGAGGCTCCGCATCTTGGCAAACCGGTTTTGGTTTTGAGGGATGTGACTGAGAGGCCTGAAGCGGTGGATGCCGGGACTGTGAAGCTTGTAGGCACTGATATGGACGCAATCATGAGCAATGCGGAGCTTCTCTTGAATGACAGCGAGCATTACACAAGCATGAGCAGGGCGATAAATCCGTACGGTGACGGAAAAGCTTCGAAAAGGATAGTAAATGCGATATTGAAATATTTCAATGTTAAAAATATAACGTTGAGTGAATTCGAATAACAAAAAATATATTGTGATTTTTCAGCACATAAAAATCAATTGAAGGCGCACATTGCAGAATGTGCGCCTTCAAATCTTTTGAAAAAATCTATTAAACGCCTTTATTTGCTGTGGTTGAGCCTCCCGGGAAAAGATTCGCAAAATTTGGCCAATTACAAAATGTGGATTGAGGTGGAAATATAGATGCAAATTTACAGCAATTCGCTCAAAATAGAAGGAAAACGGACGAATATGAATAAATTCTGAACAAATCGCCTAATTTGGTTAAAAACAAGGGATTTGGGGAAAAAGTAGTGCTTTATTTATGCTTGCTAAAAATATATAATGATATAGCGTGGTAAAAAGGGTTTGGAGGAGTTCATGAATAACGAAATAAAGTTTATGGTCAGAAAAATTTTGATTTTTGATATAATAATAGCGGTGGTCTTGGCTATTATCGCTTGTTTATTTTTTATCAATTATTCGATTGCACTTCTGATCGGTTTCGGAGTTGCGGTTGCAACTTTTTTAATTAACAGCCTAATAAGCCAGTATGCCTACGCGGGGGACAAGAATAACCCGGCCATGATAACGGTTGCAGGATTCGCTCTGAGGGTAATCCTGGTATGCGCAATCGGTATTCTGTTATACAAAGGAAACACCTTTAACGTAGTTGCTTATATGTTAGGATATAGCTCACATTTTATATCATTAACATTGTATGGAATAACATTAAAAAAAGAAGGGATGTGATGAATTGGAGAAATTAGAACCGATATTTAGCATTAACATACTTGGATTTCATTTCGGGGTAACCGATAGTTTCCTGGTTATGTGGATAATTACAGCAATAATTGCTGTAGCTGCTATTGTTCTTGGCAGAAATCTAGAGAAAATTCCTAGCAAAAGGCAAAACATCGTTGAACTCGTTGTAGATGCGATCAACGGTTTGGTAGTCGACAACATGGGACCTGGCTACAAATCATTTATTCCATACATAGGCACTCTAGTAATATTTATACTGTCCATGAACGTCATTGGACTCATTGGTGTAGAGCCGCCTACAAGAGACTACAACATTTGTCTCGGGCTTGCGCTGATAAGCTTTGTGGTTGTTCAGTGGAATGCAATCAGGAAGATAGGCATAGGCCACTACCTGAAGGGGTATTTAACTCCGTTTGCACCAATGCTGCCGCTCAATCTTATTGAAAGATTCGTGCTGCCAGTATCACTAAGTCTGCGACTTATGGGTAACATGACAGCGGCGGTTGTAGTAGTTGGGATAGTATACGAAGCGCTGCATGGCGTAGGCTTTATTGCGCAGCTTGGTATACCGATTCCTGTACACTTCTTTTTCGATGTATTCGATGCTGGAATACAAATGTTTATATTTGTTATGTTGACAATGATTAACATAAAGATCATCGCAGAACATTAAAAAATCTTGTTAAATTAATTAAAAAATTTAAAGGAAATTAGAGGAGGAAGAAAACATGGGTATTGATGCACAGTCATTTGTTTCAGGTATGGCGTTATTAGGAGCAGGAGTTGCTGCTATAGGATGTTTAGGAGGAGGTATTGGTTGCGGTACTGCTGCTGGAAAAGCTGTTGAAGGCGTTTCAAGACAGCCTGAAGCCAGAGGTACAATAATCAGTACAATGATCATAGGTGCTGCGTTGTCAGAAGCTACTTCAATATACGCACTGCTTGTTGCACTGCTTCTGTTAGGAAGAGGCTAATATTCTGTAATTAAGAAGACTAAATCTTAGCCTGAAGGGAGGCTTTGTGTATGGAAATAGAAGTTTCTAAGCTTATTGCGACCCTTATCAATTTTCTCATTCTGTTCTTGATACTTAAACATTACCTGTTCAAACCGGTAAACAATATGATAGACAAGAGACAAAATGAAATCATTGATAAGATTACTAAAACCGATGAGGATATGAAAAAAGCTGAGGCCTTGAAAAGCGAGAATGAAAAAATTCTTTCTGGAGCCAAGGATGAAGGCAAAAACATAGTAGAAGGCTACAAAGTTAAAGCTGAACAACTTTCCAACGATATAGTCAAAGGTGCCAGAGATGAAGCTGATACAATAATCAAGAGAGCAAAGACAGAAGCTGAAAGACAGACGGAGAAAGCGGCCGACGAGATAAAGACTCAGATCGTGGACCTGGCTGTTCTTATGTCTGCTAAAGCTCTCGGAGAAACTATCGACGAGGATCAGCACAGAAGGCTTATAAAGGACTTTATCGTTAAGGTGGGTATCTAATATGTATGAATTTTTGGATAGAAGATATGCACTGGCGCTGTATAAAGTTGCTGAGGAAAAAGGAAAAGTTGATCAGTTTTTAGCTGAATTGAAGAACATTGTTGAATTGGTTGATAAAGATGCAGATTTTCAGATGCTAATCCACCATCCGTCGGTTAGCACTGAAAACAAGAAAAAATTGTTTGAAAATCTATTCAAAGGCAAAGTCGAAGAGGATGTGCTTTCCTTCCTCAAGGTTCTTCTGGAAAAAGGAAGAATTCTTGAGATTGGCACTATGCTCAAACAGATGGAGATAATCTATCTTGAGAAGCACAATACCGCGATTGCGGAAGTGAAAACTGTCGTTCCGCTGCTTGAAGAAGAAAAAACACAATTGGTAAGCAATCTACAAAAGAAATTCAACAAGACAATAATACTCAAGGAAGAGCTCGATGCAGGCATTCTCGGCGGTATATTTGTCAAAATTGACAACGAAGTTATCGATGGGACTGTAAAGTCCAAAATCGAAGAGATGAAAAAAATAATGCTTAAGAGAGAATAGAGGTGAGCCTATGAACATAAAACCTGAAGAAATTACTTCGATAATTAAACAAGAGATTCAAAAGTATGAAAGCAAGATTGAGACAGTAGATTCAGGTACTATAATCAATATAGGTGATGGTATTGCCAGAGTTTATGGTCTTAACGAATGTATGGCAGGAGAACTGCTTGAATTCCCTAACAATGTAATGGGAATGGCTTTGAATCTCGAGCAGGATAATGTTGGTGCCGTTATTTTGGGATCCGACAAAGGCATAAAAGAAGGAGATATCGTCAAGAGAACTGGTGAAGTTGTTGTTGTTCCTGTAGGCGATGCCCTGATAGGCCGAGTAGTTAACTCACTCGGACAGGCTATCGACGGCAAAGGACCAATAAACACAACCGAACACAGACCTATCGAATTGATTGCACCTGGTGTTATAACAAGACAGTCAGTTAAACAGCCTCTCCAGACTGGATTAAAAGCTATAGACTCAATGATTCCTATCGGAAAAGGTCAGAGAGAATTGATAATAGGAGACAGGCAGACAGGTAAAACTGCTGTTGCCCTGGACACTATTATCAACCAGAAAGGCCAGAACGTTATATGTATCTATGTTGCTATAGGACAGAAACAGTCAACTGTAGCACATCTGGTTAACACATTGACAGCTGCCGGTTCTATGGACTATACAATAGTTGTTGCATCATCTGCTTCTGAATCTGCACCTTTGCAGTACATCGCTCCTTACGCAGGATGTACAATGGGTGAGCACTTCATGGCGCAGGGAAAAGACGTTCTTATAGTATACGATGATCTGTCTAAGCACGCTGTTGCTTACAGAACAATGTCACTGCTTCTTAGGAGACCGCCAGGCAGAGAAGCTTTCCCTGGAGACGTATTCTACGTTCATTCAAGACTTCTTGAAAGAGCTGCGAAACTTTCGGATGCTCTCGGTGGAGGTTCATTAACTGCGCTTCCGATAATCGAGACTCAGGCGGGAGACGTTACAGCGTACATCCCTACAAACGTTATATCCATAACAGACGGACAGATATTCCTTGAGTCAGACTTGTTCAACCAGGGACAGAGACCAGCCGTTAATGCCGGTATATCCGTATCCCGAGTTGGTGGTAGCGCGCAGATTAAAGCTATGAAACAGGTTTCCGGTACTCTGAGACTTGAGCTTGCTCAGTACAGAGAGCTGGCTGCTTTTGCCCAGTTCGGTTCAGACTTGGATAAAGAGTCAAAGAGAAGACTAGACAAAGGTCAGAGACTTCTTCAGATATTGAGGCAGCCTCAGTACGCTCCAATGCCAGTTGAGAAACAGGTCATGATTCTATTCGCAGGAGTTGACAACCATCTGATGGATGTTCCTGTTGACAGAATCAGGGAGTTTGAAGACAAATTCTTCGAATTCACAGATACTCACCATCCAGAAATAAAAGCATCGATAGCAGAGAAGAAGGCTCTTACAGATGAAATAAAAGCTAATCTTATCGGCGCTATAACCGAATTCAAGAAAGTATTTTTAGCAGAGGAATAATATTCCTTTGCGGGAGGTGAAATATGGCAGGAGCAGGACTACTTGTATTAAAGAGAAGAATTAGGTCCATAACGAGTACTCAGAAGATTACAAAAGCCATGGGACTAGTTGCCACCTCTAAGCTAAGAAAAACCAGAGAACAGCTGGCGTTGAATGAGAAATACTACAACCACTTCAACAAGATAATGGCAGATGCCGTTGTGGGCGTTGAGGACTATAATGTATTTACTCATGGAAATAAAAGCGATAAAAAACTGTATATTATTTTGGCTTCCGACTCAGGTCTGTGCGGAGGATTCAACTCTAATGTAGTTAACGAAGCGGCTAACGCCCTTAACAAGGATAGAGAGAATTCGCTGGTTATAACCGTAGGACAAAAAGGGAAGATATATCTGAAGAGACATAAATATGAAACTGCAGCTGAGTTCGTTGACATTTCAGACGTGCCAACGCTTGAAGAGGCTGCTATGATCACAAATAAAGCTCTTGATATGTACACCGATGGAGAAGTTGGCGAAGTGTATGTGGTTTACACAAAGTTTTTTTCGGCTGTAAAACAGGTGGTTACAGTGGATAAAGTTCTTCCGATTGAAAAAGCGGAAGGCGCCGCTGTGAATACATTCATCAAAATAGAACCTGCAGCAGAGAATCTTATCAGCGAAGTGGCTTTACTGTATTTCAAGCAGAAACTGCTGAATCATATGATAAATGCAAAAGCCAGCGAACAGGGTTCAAGAATGCAGGCCATGGATGGAGCAACTAAGAATGCTGATGATCTTCTGGACGCTCTGAAAATAAGGTTTAACAGAGAGAGACAGGGCGTCATCACGCAAGAAATTACAGAAATTGTTGGAGGAGCGGAAGCTCTATAATAAGGAGGGAAACTGATGCCATCAAATGTAGGCAAAGTTGTACAGGTAATAGGACCTGTAGTAGATATTAAGTTTAGTACAGATAACCTTCCTAATATTTACAATGCGGTTGAAATTAATATGGGAGATAAAATCCTTACTGCTGAAATTGAACAGCACATAGGCGATGATATCGTAAGAGCCATATCAATGGAGGGTACCGACGGACTCAAAAGAGGCATGGAGGCTGTTGACACAGGCGCACCAATTTCCGTACCGGTAGGAGAAGTAGTTTTAGGAAGACTTTTAAACGTATTGGGTATGCCAATAGATGAAGCTGGCCCGGTCAGCTCAGAATTGAAATATCCGATTCACAGAACAGCACCAAGCTTTGAAGAACAGTCCGTTGAACCGGAAATGTTCGAGACAGGCATAAAGGTTATTGACCTGCTGGCGCCATACCAAAGAGGTGGAAAGATTGGTCTCTTCGGAGGAGCCGGTGTTGGTAAGACAGTTCTTATACAGGAGCTTATAAACAACATAGCTAAGGAGCACGGCGGTCTTTCTGTGTTCACTGGTGTTGGTGAAAGAACTAGAGAAGGTAACGACCTTTACCATGAAATGAAGGATTCAGGAGTTATCGACAAGACAGCTCTTGTATTCGGACAGATGAATGAGCCGCCTGGAGCGAGAATGAGAGTTGCTCTTACAGGACTTACTGTTGCTGAGTACTTCAGGGATCAGGGCCAGGACGTGCTTCTGTTCATAGACAACATATTCAGGTTCACTCAGGCGGGTTCCGAAGTTTCAGCGCTTCTCGGACGTATACCGAGCGCCGTTGGATACCAGCCTACACTGGCTACAGAAATGGGCCAGCTTCAGGAAAGAATAACAACAACAAAAACCGGATCAATAACTTCCGTTCAGGCCGTTTACGTTCCTGCGGACGACTTGACTGACCCGGCTCCAGCTACAACATTCGCGCATCTTGACGCTACAACAGTTCTTTCGAGAGCTATAACCGAGCTTGGTATATATCCTGCTGTTGACCCTCTTGAGTCAACATCCAGAATACTGGACCCAAGGGTTGTAGGCGAAGAGCACTACCAGGTAGCTTCAGAGGTTAAGGAAGTACTTGAAAAATACAGATCACTTCAGGATATCATAGCTATCCTTGGTGTTGACGAACTTTCCGAAGAAGACCAGAGGGCAGTTGTAAGGGCAAGAAGAATACAGAGATTCCTGTCACAGCCGTTTACTGTTGCAGAACAGTTTACAGGCATGAAGGGAGCTTATGTTAAGGTTGCCGACACTGTAAGAGGCTTCAAGGAGATACTATCAGGCAAATATGATGAATTGCCGGAAGCAGCATTCCTGTTTGTTGGTACGATAGAAGAAGCTGTTGAGAAAGCTAAGACAATGGCTGGCTAGCAGCGACCGCAGCCTATTTTAGTAAAGAAGGAGATATATATGGCAAATACTTATAAGTTGATCATTCTTTCTCCTGAAAGAGAATTCTACACAGGAGAAGTAAGTGAATTAATTGTGGGAAGCACCGAGGGAGCAATCGGTATACTCGCAAACCATATGCCATTAGTCACTACTTTAAGGCCTTCTATTTCAGAAATCGTCGAAAAAGACGGGAACAAGCTGAAAGCATTTACTTCATCAGGTATTCTGGAAGTAAAGGATAACGAAGTCACCGTGCTTTGCGATGCCTGTGAATGGCCTGAAGAGATTGACAAGAAAAGAGCTGAAGAGGCATTGAAGAGGGCAGAGAAGAGGCTCGACCAGAAGGCCGGCGTAGATGTAAAGAGGGCGGAGCTCGCTCTTGCAAGGGCGCTCGCCAGAATGAAAGTATAAACAAGAAACACAATCATGGGAGATGTCCGCAAGGACATCTCTTTTTGATGTTTAGATTTGTCAAAACTATTGAAGGTTAAAACCTTTCAGTTTATAATAAAATGTAGGGCCGCGGAAGAAGCGGCAAGAATAAAAAATTTCTGCTTAAGAGAAGGGGTATGTTCGGCGATGTTTTCTAAGTTTTTTAATCTATTTAGTGTCGGAAATGACATAGGTATTGACCTTGGTACTGCTACTGTGCTGGTGTACATAAAAGGGAAGGGTGTAGTTCTTAAGGAACCTTCAGTGGTTGCGATCGATAAGAACGATAACAGGGTTCTCGCTGTAGGCGAAGAAGCCAGACAGATGATAGGGAGGACTCCCGGCAATATAGTTGCCATCAGGCCGATGAGGGAGGGAGTTATATCCGACTACGATGTAACCGAAAAAATGCTGAAATACTTCATTTCCAAGGCATGCGGAAAGAAAAAACTATCTGCGCCTAGAGTTGTTGTGTGCATCCCGTGCGAATCCACCGGAGTTGAAAAAAGAGCGGTAATCGACGCTGCAAAAAATGCAGGTGCCAAGACTGTATCCCTGATAGAAGAGCCTTTGGCTGCAGCTATTGGTGCCGGCCTTGACATAACAAGAGCTAGCGGAAACATGGTTATAGACATCGGAGGAGGAACTACCGACATAGCTGTTATTTCCCTTGGAGGCATTGTTGTAAGGTCATCAATCAAGATAGCGGGAGACAAGTTCGATGAAGCTATAGTCAAATATATAAGGAAGAAGCACAACCTCATGATCGGTGAAAGAACCGCAGAGGATCTGAAAATAAGCATCGGCTCTGCATTCGACGATGGCGAGAACAATACAATGGAAGTGAAGGGAAGGGACCTCATAACAGGACTTCCAAAGAACCAGGCCATAACGTCAAGCGAGATGAGAGAAGCGCTCAACGAGACCGTGACAGCCATAGCTGAAATGGCGCACAGCGTGCTGGAGAAGACACCTCCTGAGCTCGCAGCAGACATCGCAGACAGCGGCATAATCATGACAGGCGGCGGAGCTATGCTCAAGGGCCTCAGCGAGCTTATATCGGCTGAAACTAAGGTTCCTGTACGCATTGCCGATGATGCAGAGTACTGCGTTGCATACGGCACCGGCAAGGTTTTGGATTATATTGACAAAACGGGAGTCAATTTCACAGGAGACGACGTAACGTTGATAGAATAAAAGCTATCAGGCGATTGTGGCTGAAAAAGCTTAATAACAGGAGAATATCAAGTCCTATCTTGAAATTTGAGGGATTTAGGACTTGATATTATGACTGTTAGATTGTATACTTGTTTTTGTCGATATTTACTAAATATCGGCAAAGCACATTGCTGGCATGGCTCAACGGTAGAGCAGCTGACTTGTAATCAGCAGGTTGTAGGTTCGATTCCTATTGCCAGCTCCATAATACGGAGGAATTCCCGAGTGGCCAAAGGGGGCAGACTGTAAATCTGTTGTCTTCGACTTCGATGGTTCGAATCCATCTTCCTCCACCATAAAAAAAGCATGAATTCATGCTTTTTTTTAATTGACAAAGCATTTTTGCTGTGATAACATAAGCATTGTAATTTAATAAAGGACTCTTATCAAGAGAGGTGGAGGGACTGGGCCCTATGAAACCCGGCAACCGGCGCATATGCGCAATGGTGCCAATTCCTGCAGATTTAGTCTGCAAGATAAGAGAGGATTTTTTCAGTTTGTAAATTGAACCTCTTCTTATTGAAGAGGTTTTTATTATTTTCAACTATATTTTTATGGAGGAATGAAATTAGATGAGAAGACTTTTTACATCAGAATCTGTTACTGAAGGGCATCCGGATAAAATCTGCGACCAGGTTTCCGATGCGGTACTCGATGCAATTTTGGCTAAAGACCCTAACGGAAGGGTTGCCTGCGAGTGCGCAACAACTACAGGCGTTATCTTTGTAATGGGAGAAATAACAACAAACTGCTATGTTGACATAACCAAACTGGTAAGGGATACACTAAAGGAAATAGGCTACACAAGAGCGAAATACGGCTTCGATGCAAGCACATGCTCGGTAATAACTTCAATAGGAGAACAGTCGGCAGACATAGCTATGGGAGTTGACGAAGCCCTCGAATCAAAGAAGGGTGAAATGGACAAGATCGACGCGATCGGAGCCGGAGACCAGGGAATGATGTTCGGTTTCGCAACTAACGAAACTCCTGAGTACATGCCGATGCCAATATCGCTCGCTCACAAGCTCTCGAGAAGGCTTGCGGAAGTGAGAAAGAACGGCACGCTCAAATACCTCAGACCTGACGGAAAGACACAGGTAACTGTTGAATACGAAAACGACAAGCCGTTAAGGGTAGACACCATAGTTATTTCAGCACAGCACAGCCCTGAAGTTTCACACGACCAGATAGAATGCGACCTCATCAACCTCGTTGTAAAGGAAGTTATACCTGCTGAGCTCCTAGACGACAAGACAAGATACTTCATCAACCCAACGGGAAGGTTCGTTGTAGGAGGACCTCAGGGAGACGCAGGCCTCACAGGAAGAAAAATCATCGTTGACACCTACGGCGGGTCAGGAAGACACGGCGGCGGCTGCTTCTCGGGAAAGGATCCTACAAAGGTTGACAGGTCAGCTGCTTACGCTGCAAGATGGGTTGCAAAGAACCTTGTTGCCGCAGGAGTTGCCGATAAACTTGAAATCCAGGTTGCTTACGCGATCGGAGTTGCCAAGCCTGTATCGATAGAAGTAGAGACATTCGGAACAGGCAAGGTTGACGAAAACAGGATAATCGAAATTGTGCAGAAGGTATTCGACCTTAGACCGGGCGCAATACTAAGAGACCTTGACCTTAAGAGGCCGATCTACAAGCAGGTTGCCGCATACGGCCACTTCGGACGTACAGACGTTGATGTTCCATGGGAAAGACTCGACAAGGTAGAAGAAATAAAGAAATATCTGTAAAACTTTTGCTGCCAGAGACTGGATAACTTCAGTCCCGGCAGCTTTTCTGTTAATATGAATAAATGCTTAGAGGTATGATATAATGGTTATAATATAAATATTAAGATGTACTGGGGAGTAGAAAATGCAGGAGATCAAAGGGTTTGTAGACACCATAGTCTATCAGAACGATGAAAACGGCTATGCTATAGCCAGAATAAAGGACAGGGATCAGAC
>Ga0316601_100000001_pt1 | contig 101506 bp, 98 predicted proteins | sample OWC_soil_day5_no_FD_207663 | JGI IMG/M metagenome (GOLD analysis project Ga0316601, IMG submission 207663) | Wetland soil microbial communities from Old Woman Creek delta, Ohio, United States - OWC_soil_day5_noCT | ecosystem: Environmental > Terrestrial > Soil > Wetlands | place: USA: Ohio... | reverse complement strand
AACAATAAATTTCATTGCTTTATGTTCACGCTGTTGTAATAGGCCTCCAGCAGCCCCTCGTTGACCAGCAGCATGTCTTCGTATTTCATGTCGTTGCTGTATACCCTGAGCTCAAGCGTGCCCATGTCATACTGATTTATGAGTCCCTGGTATAGCGAAAGGGAGTTGCTGTCGCTGTAAAGAAAAACGATCTTAGTCTTGTTCTTTAGGGCATCACTGTAATCGCCGTCCGCCATAACCTTGATAGAATTAAGGGAATAGTAATTAACCAGATACTCAAGCCTCTCTTCGGAGTAGACGAAGGTGTAATCCGACAGCTTGGCGATTGTCTCTATTATGTTCTTCTGCTCAAGCTCCGTCCTGTTTATCGCCTCATTGAAGTTCTGCTCGTAGATGTCCCGGTTTTTCGGATCCTTGTCCTGGATTGAGTTCTTGATGTTAAGCAGGGCTATCTTATAATTGTCATAATTCAGCAGGTAGTACGGATTCTCCCGCACCACATACTCGTTATATGCCGCTTCGCTGCTGAGCGGGAGAACATTGACTCCCCTTGATGCATTTATTATGCCCACATTGCTCTTGTTTATCTGGTCAGCAAAGCTGGCCCCCCACGGCTCGTAGGACGCCCCCATATATATGAAAAGATCCATTTTTGCAATATTGTAAAGGCTGTCATCGGTAAATTTAAAATAGAGCAGCGAATCCATATTGTTGAACATGTAATCCACGTTGTGCTTCTCCCCGACAATGTCTTTGACCATATAATATAAAATCCTGTCAGTTGCAACTATGTCGAGCTTAACTTGCTCCTGGGCCTGGATGTCCTTATCGCTGTCCCCAGTCCCGTTGTCTACGGTGTTTGCAGCGCAGCCCGAGAAAAACATCAAGCATAATACTAGCAGCAGTAATATTTTCCTTTTCAAACGCTTCACCTCAATATCCCGGAATTATCATACATACATTTTACTTGAACTGATATGACAATGCAAATTAATATATTTGCTTTTCTTTTACATTGATTTTGTATAAAATACATATGAGGTGAAAAAACATGAATTTCATTACAAATACGGTTGAGGAAACAATCGAGATAGGCAGAAGAATCGGCAAAAGCCTTAAACCCGGCGATATAGTCTGCATAGACGGCGACCTGGGAAGCGGCAAGACGCACCTTACAAAGGGAATTGCACTCGGCCTGGGCATAGATGAACATATCACAAGCCCCACTTTCAACATAGTTAACGAGTATGAAGGCAGATTAAAGTTTTACCATTTCGATGTTTACAGGGTAAACGACCCTGATGAGATCGCAGCCATCGGCTTTGACGAGTACATTTTCAGCGATGCTGTCAGCGTAATCGAGTGGTCCGACTACATAAGCGAGCTGATCCCTGATGAGCATATACAGATCAGAATAACAAAGGAAAGCGAAACCAGAAGGAGCATAAGCATCCAATGGTTCGGAAAGAGATACGACTACATGAAGGAGGTCCTGCAATGAGAATATTAGGTATAGACACGGCAACGGAAGCAGCCTCCTGCGCAGTGATAGACGACGGGAAAGTGCTCGGGGAGATTGTCTTCAATTACAAGAAGCAGCACAGCGTCATACTGATGGAGATGATTGACTCGATACTTAAGAATCTGAAACTGGATATCAGCGATATAGACGGCTTTGCTGTATCGGAAGGCCCCGGCTCCTTCACCGGACTAAGGATAGGCGCCGCAGCTGTTAAAGGGCTAAGCCAGGGTACAGGAAAGCCGCTTGTCGGGATATCAACTCTAGACTCCCTCGCCTTCAACATGGCGTTCACTTCGGGTATAGTATGCCCCATAATGGATGCGCTGAGGGGAAATGTGTATACGGCCCTATACGAATTCGAAGGCGAATCGCTGGTCAGAAAATCGGATTACCTTGCGATATCAATCGATGAGCTGATCGAGCTTCTTGACGAAAAAAGTTCACCGGTATGCTTCATAGGCGACGCCGTTCCACTTTACAGGGTCAAGCTGACCTCGAGTGTGCGCGATGCAAGATTTGCACCTCTGCACCTCAACGTTGCCAAGGCAGCGTCCCTTGCCGAACTCGGCAGAATCAGGATGGAGGACAAGGGCGCCAATGACCTGCATGCGTTCGCTCCGTTCTACCTCAGGAAACCGCAGGCAGAACGGGAATACGAGAAAAAGCAGAAGGAGCTTCCAAATGAGCGGCTTTAGCATAGTGCCGCTCGTTCTCCAGCACATAGACGGTGTACTGGAAGTAGACAAGCTGTCCTTCTCACTCCCCTGGAGCAGGGACTCCTTTGAAGCGGAAGTTTCACGGAACGATTTCGCAAGATACGTTGTTGCGGTTTCTGACGGCAAAGTGGTCGGATACGGAGGCGTGTGGATAATTGCCGGCGAAGGCCAGATAACGAACATAGCCGTACACCCCGATTTCAGGGGAATGGGAGCAGCATGTAAAATGCTGGAGGCTCTCATCGATATATGCGTAAAAGAATCGGTCAATGACATGACCCTTGAGGTCAGGGTTTCAAACACCCCCGCGATAAATCTCTACAGGAAGTACGGATTTGTTGAGGAAGGCATAAGGAAGCAGTTCTACGAAGACAACAAGGAAGACGCCCTGATAATGTGGAAGCATGACATGCAGCCCCGTTCATAAAAAAACAAAAATCACAACGTTAATGATTTACGTTGTGATTTTTCGCATCAATATGAAACTGTACGATTGCGTCCGGTTTCTTTTGCAGCGTACATTGCATCATCTGCAAGTTTTATCAGTTGGCTGCTGTCCGAAATATCGTTGCGCGGATACGTTGCTACCCCGATACTTATTGTAATCTTGATATCCTGCTCTGCGTTTTTAACCGCACTGTCCATCACCATAATACGAATTCTCTCAGCAATTATGCTGGCATCGGCCTTATTCGCCCCAGGCAAAACGCAAAGAAATTCTTCTCCCCCGTATCTCATAAGCACGTCCCCTTCCCTTATGGAAGCCAGCGCAATTTTAGCAATGCTGACAAGTACATTGTCGCCAACTATATGCCCATAAGTATCATTCACACTTTTGAAGTGGTCAATATCGAACATCAAAAGTGAAATAGGAGTATTGCCTCTGATAGCTCTGCTGAATTCTTCTTTTACCCTTAATATTCCAAATCTTCTATTGTACAAACCTGTCAGTGCATCAAGAGCGGCAAGTTTCTGCATTTGATTATGGGTAACAGCATTTCTGAATGCCAGAGAGAGACTTTGACTGAAAAATGAAAGTTTATCAATTGAATTACCCGAAAATGATGATGCGCTGACGAGTATCAGAACACCAAGGAGAATATTCTTGTATACTATGGGTTCAATCAGCAGTTCCTTTGGGTGAAATTCAACGACAACGCCATCCAGTATAATGTCACCGGGGAACTTAATTAATTGTCTTTCAAGCGTTCTCATCGTGTTCAGCACTCTTATATTGTTTTCCAAAGCTGCAGCATCTTTTATTGAATCTATTGCTTCAACAACTAAACCGCCGTTCTTTTCGATTAAAACAGCCCCTCCGTCAGCTTTTGTATTTTTTATCAGGTGAATCAGAGTTTCACGCGACAATATATCCAGTTCCAGGTAGGATGTAAGCATTTCAGAAAAAAGCTGTATTTCAGCTTGCGTTTCCATGACCTCAGACAGTGTATTTATCAAAGTATTAAAGGATTCTGCACTTTCGCCGAATTCGTCTTCCGAATCCACCATTATTGAGCATCTGTCAGGTGTGCACTTTTCTTCGCTTATCCCTTTTTTCTTGTTAACAAGAATGCTTTCTACATATTTCATTTTTTGAGATAGCTGTCTGATGCGCGAACCCACAGTTTTCTTAGCCAAAAAAATATTTAAGGCGCCTAAAATTATTCCGGCTAAGATACATGCAGTGAAATAAACAGGAGTTAACGCTATTTCCTTCGGAACCCCCAAAATAATACAAAAGAACGGGAATATTACACCAATCAAAACGCCAAGGCCGACCATATATATGGCCAAATCATTAAATATTTTTTTTGTAATTCTCATCAACCAGCCTCCCACTTTATTAAATACAATGATTCAATTATATGTAAAATGGATAATCAATACAATCAAAATTATCAATTGCTGCAAAAAAATAAAAAGTCCCGGGACTTTTGCTTTCCCCCGGGACTGCGATTCAGATTATTTAAGGATTATTCTGTTGTAGTTTTTCTTCCCTCTTCTTATCATCATGCTGCCGCCGACGAAATCCTTCAGGTCCACTGTCATGTTTGCATCCTCTACCTTTTCATCGTTCACGGTGAGTCCGCCCTGCTGGATAAGCCTTCTGGCTTCTCCCTTTGACGGCATTATCTTTGTATCAACCAGAAGGTCGACGATAGATACTCCTATCTGGTCCTTTGAGACCTCAGTTGTAGGGACCGCACTCATATCGGCTCCGCCGCCGAACAGGGCTTCCGCTGCCGCCTGAGCCTTCTGCGCTTCCTCTTCTCCGTGTATAAGCTTAGTAACCTCGAACGCCAGAACCTTCTTGGCGTCGTTTATCTCAGAACCTTCAAGGGCCCCAAGCCTTCTCACTTCATCCATCGGCAGGAACGTCAGCAGCGCAAGGCATTTCTGAACGTCCGCATCGTCAACGTTTCTGAAGTACTGGTAGAAATCATAAGGCGGAGTCTTTTCAGGATCAAGCCACAGCGCCCCCGAAACAGTTTTGCCCATCTTCTGGCCCTGGCTGTTTGTGAGTAGTGCGATCGTTACTCCGAAGGCAGGCTTCTGCAGTTTCTTTCTTACAAGCTCAACGCCGGAGATTATATTTGTCCACTGGTCGTTTCCGCCGAACTGAAGCACGCAGCCGTATCTTTCATGAAGTTCATAGAAATCGTAGCCCTGCATAAGCATGTAGTTGAACTCAAGGAATGTGAGCCCTCTCTCAAGCCTCTGCTTAACGCTCTCAGCGGAAAGCATCCTGTTTACTGAAAAATGCACGCCGATCTCCCTGAGAAAATCAACATAGTTGAGCTTCATGAGCCAGTCAGCATTGTTCGCCATTATCGCTTTCCCGTCCGAGAAATCAAGCACCCTTTCAAACTGCTTTTTGTAACATGAAGCATTGTGGTCTATCTGTTCTTTTGTGAGCATCTTCCTCATGTCTGTCTTTCCCGAAGGATCGCCTATCATAGCCGTTCCGCCGCCCAAAAGGACGATTGGCCTGTGTCCTGCCCTCTGCATGTGGGCCATGACCATCATCTGGATGAAGCTTCCCACATGAAGGCTGTCCGCTGTAGGATCGAAGCCGATGTAGAATGTTATTTTCTCCTTTTCAAGAAGCTCCCTAAGTTCTTCCTCATGAGTGAACTGTTCAATGTAGCCTCTTTCAACCAAAACATCGATAACACTTGCCATAAAAATACCTCCTGTATATTACTCTCTTATTTTTTTATGCAAAAAAGGCAGCTCTCTCGCTTGGGGCGAAAGTCTGCCGCGGTACCACCCAAATTTATAACTCAAATATAATAACGGAATCTCACCGGCTCAGCCTACTGTAATTTCAGCCTGCAACTCGAAGGGAGTAATTTCAACGCGAAACGTTATGGGCTTTCACCTGCCGCCCACTCTCTTAAAACCGCATTCGCACCTACTGTTGCCCTTGTCAAAGTTTTTAGATATCGAATCTAATATACTATAATTTTTGGTTTCAGTCAACCGATTTTAATCCCCAAGCACTGCACAAAATTTACTTTTTGTGTCAGTTGTGCTAAAATTTATTTTATACTCTACAGAAAAGGAGTGTTTTCAATGAACACATGGGATTTTCAATCCATAGTTGTGGGGAATGAAATAAATCTTAGCGCAATCGCCTCCCACTTCGGCATAAATAAGAAATTCAAGTGGGAAGACCCTCTTGTTCTCTCCGGCACCGCTCTGAACGGCCTGCTGAAAAACACAGAGAACAAACATGTTTATATGTACAACTTTGGATCCTTGATATTCATAAACCTGGCTTTCAATGAAATCCAGGATGTTGTGAAGTATCTTAAGACGATCGATAAAACCATCAAGATCGACAATATACAGAAGTTTTCGGACGATTACAGGCTTGAAGTCAGCCCTGAATATGAGTATTCTCTTGGCAACGAGGTGATGACAGCAAGCGTATTCGAGAAATATTACATCGATATAATCGCCATGATTCTGGCTAAGTCCATCTCGCTTGAAAAGATCGAGTATGAGACCGATATGCTGCTGGACAACATAGAGGACGTCATCGGCTTTCTTGAACAAGGAAAGCTCAACATGTCTGACAAGGAGCTGGCAAAGGCAACTGCTAAGGTAATCAGGTTCAAATACAACACAATCTCAAACCTGATGCTTTTCGAAAAGCCAAGCGCTGCATGGACTAATGAAGACATTGAAAAGTTTTTCATGGAATTGATGAATCTTTTCGACATTGAGGACAGATACTCGAAGATAACCCGCAAAACGGAGATCCTCAGGAACATCACTGAAGTTTTCGGCTCCCTGAGCCACGAGAAGAGAGCCACAAAGCTTGAAGTAATTGTAGTAGTCCTGATCCTTTTCGAGGTCATACTGGCTCTGATAGAATTCTTCTCGCCATTTTACCACTAAAATTCCAGGCTGGATTCTGCCGCGAAGGAGTGTTTTAAATGAATTTATGGAAATTTAAGTCCGTGGTTTTAGGCAGCGAAATCAACCTGAACGACATAGCCTCTCACTTCGGAATAAAAAAGAAATTCAAATGGGAGGACCCTCTGATCCTTTCAGAAAGCGCACTGAAGGGAATCCTCAGGGAAGTCGAAACAAAATGCGTGTATATTTACTACTTCGGTTCGCTGGTGTTTATAAACATGGAATTCCATGACATCCAGGATATAGTCAAATATCTGAAAACCATCGACAAATCGCTTAAGATCGACAACATTAATGAGTATTCTGACGACTACAGGCTTGAAGTCAGCCCTGAATATGAGTATTCTCTCGGCAACGAGGTGATGACAGCCAGCGTATACGAGAGCTACTATCCGGATATCATCTCCATGGTGCTGGCAAAATCAGTTTCTCTTGACAAGATAGGACATGAGACAGATAACCTGCTGGACAACATAGAGGATGTAATTGGCTATCTTGAACGCGGAAACTTCAACATTTCAGACAAGCAGCTGGCAAAAACCTCGGCAAGGGTAATAAGGTTCGAATACAACACCATAGCAAACCTGATGCTTTTCGAGAAGCCGAGCGCAGCCTGGTACAACGAGGATATAGATAAATTCTACCTCGAAATGGTTGCCCTGTTTGATATCGAGGACAGATACTCGAAGATAACGCACAAAACAGAAATGTTAAAGGATATAACAGATGTCTTCGGTTCCCTTACGCATGAAAAAAGAGCAACCAGACTGGAAATAATGGTAATAATCCTGATAGCTGTTTCCATCTCAATATCCCTTCTCGAATTATTCACTAAATATTTCCTGTAAAAATTAAGGCTGGATATTAATCCAGCCTCTTATATTTTCAATTATTTTCAATCCCTAAGTATTCCTATGCAACATATTTCTTTATTATATCCGGCATATCTTCCATTTCATTGATATTGATGTAAAAATCCACGCCTTTGTCGATGGATATTTTTTCCAATTGGGAAAATAAATGTGCCGCATCTTCACTGCCGACATCTACGATATTAGATAGCCCGTCAACAAAAATACTGTCGATATCATAGTCTTCGGAGATTATGCCGCACAAAAATCCATAGAAACTATTCCCTTTTTTAAGATCGAACTCGCCAGCATCAACAAATCTGATAGACTTGTCCAATTGAAGCAGCGGTCTTTTGTCACCGTCGATGTAGACAATGTGCCCTTTGCTTTCTGAAACTTTATCGTTAGCCATCCCTATAAGTGCTTTGGTTTTGCCGGAACCTCTTTTGCCGCAGAATACTTGAATCATCATTACCACCCCTTGAAAATATTTAGGCGTTAACCTCACTTAAAATTATATAATATTCAGAATATTAATTCAAAGCTTATATTCAGCCAATTCAACTCTTTTTATGCTTAATTCGGCTGATACCGGGGAATATTACTTTAAAGCTGTCTTCTGCAAAATTATTCACAAATATTACGCGGCCTATATTTTTGAACAGCTTTTTCATTCTGTTTATCCCCTTATCCGCCAGCAGCAGCCTGTCCTTAGGGTCTATCGCTACCATCTTTTCATAGATCCACATGTTGCGCTTTTTATAGCTGTTATTAGGAGCGCTCTTGCTGTCTGCAAAGAGACCGGGGCTGACTACGCTTACGCTGTTGCTGTCGATGATCACAGAAATCTCCTTTGAATAATCGGTATAATCCCTGTATATTACCGCATTCATAACCGCCTCATGCAGAGCCCCGACAGGATATTCCTCCGGAAGCGACCGACGCAGTATCTCCTCGCTTTTGTCAATCATATCAAGGAGGTCTCCCTGGACTATAATATCATCAACAGCTTTCCCCTCTATTCTATTCACAATCCTGATCATATTGTGCGGGATATAGAGCGAATTTGTCTTGGAAAATACAAGAAGACCCCCAAGCGTCGCCATAAGTGTCCCGCTTTCCTTGTCCAGATGGATGATTGAAGCGGACTCCAGCAGCTCTAGCCTGTTTTCATCATTTATCGCAAGGCCCTTTGAATCGAAATACGCCTTAATGAGCCCTTCGTCCAGAGCGTCCGGGCTGCTGTTTACAACAGGGAATGTCTCCACGTTCAGGTTCAGGCTGTCCTGGAGCGCTTCTATGATCTCCTGCTTCCTCATGATATCCGTAGTCGATCCCCGCCTTATATAGAAAGCACCGGTTTCACGCACCTGGTATGGCTTGTGCGGTCCGTCATAAATGTTGATTATGCCAAGTGTTTTCTTGTCGTAATCAACATATTCCAGGGAAACAGGGATAGGCGGTTCGCTCCTGGAGGTGATTATCTGCTGAATCTGCTCCTCGGTTATCCCCAGATCTTCAACTCCTACTACTTTCTTTGTCTTGTCCTCTATTCCTATGATTATGTACCCTCTTCCGCCCTTTGAATTTGCTATGGCGCAGACGTCCTTTGCAAGCTCCTTGCGCCCGCTTTCCAATTGCAAGTCTATAGTCAGCTTGAAATCAAGCTTTGGCCCTTCCGGCCTTTTTATGAGATTGCTCAATCTTTTACTATCCATGAATATAACCTCGTGTCGTATCGCATAATTTACTTCCTACTATCATTATAATACAATAATCAGAAAATATTACAAAATTTAAATAAATAAAGCAAAACGACCAATAAAAATGTTGTTTTTTGATAACGATGTGGTATAATAACTTCATGGGCAACGCCCTAAAACATTTACATATAGGTCGATTTTTTCAAGGTACATAACACTCCTTCATCATAGGAGCTGAGATCCAAGAAACAAATTAGTCCTATGATATTTGAGGAGGTTTATTAAAATGGCTGACAAAACAATCGTATGCAAAGACTGTGGAAAAGATTTCGTATTTACAGAAGGTGAACAGGCTTTCTACAAAGAAAAAGGATTTGAAAACGATCCAGTAAGATGCCCTGACTGCAGAAGAGCTAGAAAAAACGAAAAGAACAGCAGAGGCAGAGACTAGTATTTTAAAGAGAGGTTATCCTCTCTTTTTGTTTTTATACAGGATTTTTTTGTAAAAGTTGCCAGGGGTGGTGAGATTATGGCTAAACTCGGCAGGTCATTTTACCTGAACGATACTGCAACAGTTGCCAGGCAGCTTCTGGGTAAGCTGCTGGTTAGCGAAGCACGCGGAAAAAGGGTTTCAGGCATAATTGTTGAAACAGAGGCCTATCTGGGGATAGACGACAGGGCAGCCCATTCCTTCGGCGGGAGGAAAACCCGCAGGAACGAAGCCATGTATGCCTTGGGCGGCCACGCCTATGTTTATTTCATTTACGGCATGTATTTCTGCTTCAATGCTGTGACAGGCCAGGAAGGAGTGCCCGAGGCTGTTCTTATACGCGCTCTGGAGCCGGTGGAAGGCCTTGATTTCATGGCAGCGGAAAGATTTAATACTGATTATGCAAAACTAAGCAGCCGCCAGAAAATAAACCTGACCAACGGTCCCGGGAAACTGTGCATGGCCCTCTCCATCGACAGAAGCCTGAACGGTGAGGATCTATGCGGAGACAAGCTCTACATAGAGGACCGGCCAGTCTCGCCTGAAGTATGCTCGGGCAAGAGGATCGGCATAGATTATGCCGGAGAAGACAGGGATCTCCCGCTGCGGTTCTATATCAAAAACAACAGGTTTGTCTCAAAATAGCAGCAGGCATCTCCAGGAGGAATCGCTTTGAATTACGTCTATATTCTTGAATGCTTCGACAAGAGCCTATACACAGGCTATACAAATAACCTTGAAAAAAGGATCATGACCCACAACAGCGGCAAGGGAGCCAAGTACACCCGCTGCAGGCTTCCAGTGAAGCTCGTTTACTATGAGGAATTTGAAACAAAAAGCGAAGCCATGAAGCGGGAATACACCATAAAGCAGCTGACGCGGGACGAGAAAACCGATCTTATTAAGGATTCCAATTATACATACATTGCAACCGAAAAGGGGAAACTGTAGATGAAAGAGCTATATACAATAGGCGAAACATCCGCTCTTATGGCCGTGACGGTCCCAACTTTGAGATATTATGAGAAGGTTGGACTTTTGCTGCCTCACTATACTGATCCTAAAACAGGCTACAGATATTACACATTTAATCAATTTCACTTTATCGACAGGATAAAATACCTTCAGAAGTTCGGTTTGTCATTGGACAACATAAAGGTTATTATACACTCAGGCAGTGTTGACAAGCTTCTGCCCTTCCTTGAACAGCAGAAACATGACTATCAGAAACAATTAAAGGACATTCAGGCAACAATCAAAGATATTCAGTGGTATATAGATTACTTTACTTACCTTAATAAAGGTGAAAATACAAACAGCCTTTACAAAGTGCAGCTTGAAGAAAGATATGCCATATCAGTACCGGGTTATCCTGAGGAAAGTCCGATCTCAAACATGGAGGTTCGGCTTGCAGCGGCAAAAGCAAGGCCTGAACTTAAAACCCTAAATTACCTCAGGCAGTATGCGTATATTGTTGACTTCGACAAATTAACGCAAAATAAATTTTCGGCACACAACTACATGATTTATCTGCGCGAAAAACCTGATTTTCACACAGAATACCTGATTGAAATACCAGCCGGAGAGTATCTGTGCTACCGCGCAAGGATACTTACTGAGGATTGGGATCCGTCAGTTATCTCGGAGTTTTTCAAGGGCAAGCCGAAACCAAGATTGATTATTGCAAACGAATTCGAGGAGAATCTGGTCGAATACATGGATACACAATATGAGATACAGATTCTATTATAGTTCAGTAATTAATATCGAAGCAGAGCAGAGATGTTTCTGCTTTATTTTTATGCTTTTTTATTGACTCTCACCTTAGATTAGAGTTTAAAATGCAATTAGCAGGCAGCAGATTGCTATTATTATTCCACTTTTGATCGCGACAAAAGTGAACAGCTTGATCCTTCTGTCTGGAATCTTTATTAGCAGGTGATGCAATGATAGAAAAGAAGTACGGCAGCAATACCGAAATATTATACAAGGGTGCGGATATATCGGAATGCAACATGCATCCTGAGGCTCCGCCGATATGTCCCTCGACTGCATACATTATGGCAGACATGGATGAATATGATTACGTGAATTCAGGCAATGGCGGTTACTTCTACAGCCGCACCGCAAATCCTAACAGGGACAGCCTTTCAGAATTAATTTCATACCTCGAAAACGGCGAAAGCAGTATTATTTGTTCTTCCGGAATGGCTGCAATTTCCACCGCTCTCCTAACGTTCTCAAACTGCGGCGACCACATAGTTGCAAGCAGCAGCATCTATGGCGAGACCATAGAATTGTTCAATGACATGCTCTCCCGCTTTGGCATCGAGATTACTTATGTTGATTTTTCCGATATCGAAGCCGTAAAAAATGCTGTGCGCCAAAATACAAGGATCATCTTCACTGAGATAATTTCAAACCCGTTGATCAGTGTAATTGATATTGAGAAGATTGTAGATATCGCACATCGAGCAGGCTCGCTCGTCATTGTCGACAGCACCTTTACAACCCCTCTCGTAATCAAGCCTTTAGATTTTGGTGTTGACATTGTAATCCAAAGCTTAACAAAATTTTATAATGGCCACAGCGATGTCACCGCCGGTTCAGTAACCTCTTCCGCAGAACTGTGCAAAAAGATGTATTCATCGCAGCTGAGGCTGGGATGCTGTTTAGATCCAAACAGCTCATGGCTTGCACTCCGCGGAATTAGGACGATGGGCCTCAGAGTCAGTAAACAGATAGAGAATGCCCAGCTTCTTGCAGAAGCATTAAGCAACAATCGCCACGTTCGAAAGGTCAATTACCCCGGATTGAAATCCCATCCTCAGCATGTACTTGCAGAAAGGATATTCACCAAAGGTTACGGCGCAATGATAAGCTTCTGTGTTGAAGACAGCCGCGATAAGGTAAACGCTTTCATGCACGAATTAAGACTGGTTAAATATCTTGGAACCCTTGGAGGCTATCGCACCTCAATCGCCCATCCGGCAACCGCTTTCCGGTTTGATTTTACACAGGAGGAACTTATAAAAATGGGGATGAGCGAGGGGTTAATCAGAATCTCTGTAGGAATCGAGGATATAGATGATCTTATTCATGACTTTACGCAGGCGCTGGAGGTTTTCAACGCCCGCTAACCAGAAATTAAAAATGAGAGGAGAAAATCATGAGTGTGGATATAGAAAAGATTACTGAACTGTCAAAACCATCAGAAGAGAATGTATTGAAACGAACGCTCAAGGCAAGGCATATGAACATGATTGCAATCGGAGGAGCTATCGGCACAGGCCTGTTTTTTGCCAGCGGCAGTGCTGTTAGCAATGCCGGACCTGGCGGAGCGGTATTGGCTTACTCCGTAATGGGAATTCTGGTATATTTCCTGATGACCTCCCTTGGCGAAATGGCAACTATGATGCCTGTATCCGGTTCTTTTGAAACCTATGCCACAAGGTTTGTAGACCCTGCTTTAGGGTTTACTCTTGGATGGAACTACTGGTTCTGCTGGGCAGTATGTGTAGCAGCTGAACTTGTTGCGGGCTCTCTGGTTGTCAAATTCTGGTTTCCGGACACAAACACAACTTTGTGGAGCATGCTTTTCCTTATAATTCTGTTTGCACTGAACAGCATGTCGGCAAGAGCCTACGGGGAAGGTGAATATTGGTTTGCAGGCATAAAAGTCATTACAATAATCGTATTCCTTATAGTAGGAGTCCTAATGATATTCGGCATACTCGGAGGCAAATCAGTCGGTTTTGCCAACTGGGTTTTACAGGATGACCTGGGAAGAAGCGGGCCTTTTGTCGGGGGGATTACTGCGATAGTCAATGTGTTTTTGGTTGCCGGTTTCTCCTTCTCGGGCACAGAGCTTGTAGGCCTTGCTGCCGGAGAATCCGAAAATCCTCAGGAAAATGTTCCCAAGGCTATCAAAACCGTATTCTGGCGAATTCTGCTGTTTTATATTGGTGCAATTATTATTATCGGCTTTCTTATACCTTTTACGGATCCAAACCTTTTGAAAAGCGGGGCAGACAACATAGCCTACAGCCCATTCACCATGGTTTTCCAAAGATCGGGGATTGCTCTGGCAGCCGGCCTTATGAATGCAGTCATATTGACTTCTGTTCTATCCTGCGGAAATTCAGGCCTGTATGCCGCATCCCGAATGCTCTACTCTATGGCCAAGGAAGGAAAAGCTCCAAAATTATTTTCGAAAGTCAATAAGAGAGGAATTCCTATGAATGCACTTTGCGGTACAGCGGCAGTTGCCTGCAGCGCCTTCTTTGCGTCACTTATAGGTGACGGCAAGATCTACTACATACTCTATAACGCCTCAGGCATAACGGCGTTCTTCGCCTGGCTGGGAATAGCAATATGCCACTACAGGTTCAGAAAAGCCTATATAGCTCAAGGCTATAAACTCGAAGATCTAAAATACAGAGCCAAATGGTTCCCTCTCGGACCGATTATGGCTGCAATCCTCTGCACAATCGTCATCTTATTTTCCAACATATGGATATTTCAGGCTGAAACCTTCAGCTGGTTTGATTTTATAACTAACTATATGACCATCCCTCTGTTCTTTTGTCTTTTCATAGTTTATAAAATCGTTAATAAAACAAAAAAGGTGCCTCTTGAAGAATGCGATTTTAACTACGAAGACTGACAACAAATCCTGAACACCTGAAAAAGGTCTGTTACTCAACAGCTGCTTGGTTGAGTAACAGACCTTTCTATATGTTCATTATTCGCTCTTGCCTATATCTGAAAGCACAAGTCCTTTGTTGTGGTCGAGAGCCCAGCCTATTGACCATTCGCTCTGGAAAATCAGCAGGTTTCTGCCCTTAAGGTCTTTAACCTTCTTAGTATCGCTAGTAACAACAAGGTCGTCAACATTCGTTTTACTCTCCTCTATCCATCTGACAAATTTGTACGGAAGCCTGTCTATCTTCATGTCAACATTGTATTCATTCTTCATCCTGTATTCAAGCACCTCAAACTGAAGCACACCCACTACTCCGACAATGATCTCCTCGATGCCTATATGGATTTCCTTGAAAACCTGTATGGCGCCTTCCTGTGAGATCTCTGATATGCCCTTTATGAACTGCTTCCTCTTCATGGTGTCCACCGTCTTTACGCGCGCGAAATGCTCCGGCGCAAACACAGGTATCCCTTCAAACTTGAACCTTTTTGATCCGCTGCAGAGCGTATCGCCTATGCTGAATATGCCCGGATCGAATACGCCAATGATATCTCCTGCATAAGCCTCCTCAACTATCTCCCTGTCCTGAGCAAGGAACTGCTGAGGCTGTGCAAGCTTTATCTTGCCGCCGCCCTGTACATGGTATACCTCCATGCCCTTCTTGAACTTGCCTGAACAGATCCTCATGAAGGATATCCTGTCCCTGTGGGCAGGATTCATGTTCGCCTGTATCTTGAACACAAACGCGGAGAAATCTTCTGAATAAACATCGATTTCACCCTGATCTGACATTCTAGGCGTAGGCGGAGTTGTAAGTTTCAAAAATTGCTCCAAAAACGGCTCCACGCCGAAATTGGTGAGCGCGCTCCCGAAAAATACAGGCGTCAGTTCGCCGCTTCTTACCTTTTTTATGTCGAACTCGTCTCCGGCTATGTCGAGAAGCTCTATGTCCTCCATAAGCTTGCCGTGAAGCGAGCTGCCCAGAAGCTCCTGGAAGACTATGTCGTCCACCTTGCCTTCGACTGACTCAACTTCTGTCTGACCGTGCTTTCCGCCGCTGAACAGCTCTATGAGGTTTTTCTGCCTGTCGAAAACCCCTCTGAAATCGGAACCGGAACCTATAGGCCAGTTCATGGGATATGATTTAATGCTGAGCACATTCTCGATGTCTTCCATGAGTTCGAATGGATCCCGGCTCTCCCTGTCCATCTTGTTTATGAATGTAAAAACAGGTATGCCTCTCATCCTGCATACATGGAATAATTTCTTGGTCTGCTCTTCGACACCTTTTGCTGCGTCTACAACCATGACTGCACTGTCTGCAGCCATAAGTGTTCTGTATGTATCTTCACTGAAATCCTGATGTCCCGGAGTGTCCAGGATGTTTATGCAGAATCCATCGTAATTGAACTGCATAACGGATGATGTAACAGATATTCCCCTCTGCTTCTCGATTTCCATCCAGTCCGAAACAGCATGCTTAGCCGACTTTCTCGCCTTAACGGACCCAGCGAGCCTTATGGCGCCTCCGTAAAGAAGGAATTTTTCGGTCAGCGTGGTTTTACCCGCATCCGGATGGGAAATTATCGCAAAGGTTCTTCTTCTTTCAATTTCTTTTATTAAATCTGACACTGAACCCGCTCCTCTTAATTGATTAATCAAGTATTATCTACATGAATGATTTTAACTGTATTACTTATGCATGTCAACAAATACAACAAAGAAAAAAAAGGCTGTATGTTAATACAGCCTCACTGACTATCTCGGAATGAATCCGATTTTTTTCATCATCTTCCTTACTGTCTTGTTTGCAACAGCCGAAGCCTTATCAGCGCCTTTTCTGTATATAGCTTCAAGCTGCTCCTTGTCCTCTACAAGCTCCCTTGCCCTCTTCTGTATAGGCTCAAGATCTGCAATCAGCGCCTCGGCGACGTCTATCTTGAACTGCGCATAACCTTGTCCCTCATATTTCTTTTCCATAGCTTCGAAGGACATGCCTGTAGCGCAGTTCAGCAGTGTCATGAGGTTCTTTATTCCAGGCTGCTCGTCGCTGTACTTGACAACCCCGATGCTGTCGGTAACGCTTCTGCTGATCTTCTTCCTTATTACTTCGGCCGGATCCATCATCAGAATATAGCTGTTAGGATTGTCTGAGGACTTTGACATTTTCTTTGTTGGCTCCTGGAGGTCCATTACCTTTGCCCCTGTTTCGCCGAGGTATATTTCTGGTATGGTCAGTGTCGGGCTGTATATGTTGTTGAACCTCTCCGCCAGATCCCTGGTGAGCTCTATGTGCTGTTTCTGGTCAATTCCCACCGGAACCAGGTCAGTGTTGTAGAGTAGTATGTCTCCGGCCATCAGTGCAGGGTAGTCGAATAAGCCGGCACTAACGGAGGCATCACCGTATCTCGCGGATTTGTCCTTGAACTGAGTCATCCTGGACAGCTCCCCGATGTATGTGTAGCAGTTCAGCAGCCATGCTATTTCAGCATGGGCCGGCACGTGTGACTGAATGAACAGCGTGTTCTTGTCCGGGTCAACGCCGGCTGCTACATAAAGGGACAGGACTTCAAGAGTTCTTCTCCTGAGGTCCTTAGGCTCCTGCCTTACAGTTATGGCGTGCATGTCAACCACGCAGTAGAAACAGTCGTATTCGTCCTGGAGCTTCACCCAGTTCTTTATGGCCCCGTAGTAGTTCCCTATCGTAAGGTTTCCCGAAGGCTGAATTCCGCTGAATATTACTTTCTTCTTATCTTCCATTTTCGTTACCTCCAATATATTAATAAATATAAAAAACCCTATTGTCATTACAACAATAGGGCGTAATTACCGCTGTGCCACCTAAATTCGAAAGCTTAGCTTTCCTCTTAAGGGTATCCATCGAATACCCTGCCTCTGTAACATGAAGCACACGTCACAGGCTACTACTATTTCACCCGTCTCCTCAGAGACCCATTCAACCCAATCATAACTGCCTCGCTCCCAGCGCCCGAGGCTCTCTTCAAATCTGTTTTTGGACCTACTTGCTTCTCTTCATTGAAATTATTCTATTCATTTGTACTATATTAATACTAACAAACCACTGTTGTCAACTACTTTTTCCAAAGACCGTGGAGGTTGCAGTATGCTCTTGCCTCGAGAACCTCCCCTTTGACAGCGAATGTAGCCTCCGGCTTCATACCCGGTTTAAGGTATTTCCTTAAGACTTTTTCTGCAGTGAGTATCTCTATCCACTCTATGTAGTGGGTGTCTATCATAGGATGCTCAACCTCTCCGACCTTGATGTGCACTTTTCCTTCAATCATTTCGATCACAGGAACATGCTTTTCCTTCGTAGCATCAACAGTGTTTGGAACCATCAGCTTCATAGGCTGCCCGCAGCATACGAGCTCTCCCACGCCGGTGTGAACCACTTCCACCATATTTCCGCATACTTCGCATTTGTATACTTCGTTAAGCTGAGTCATATTTATCTCCTCCTCTAAATAGAAAGTATCGTTTAATATATATTATACAACCTAATGCGGATATTGTCATAATTTTCTGCGATATTATCTTGGTTTGAAAGAATATGCGGCAATATGCTATAATGTTTACGATTCCATCTCATAAATATTCAAAAGTTAGGAGTGTGCAATTTGAAAAAAATAGTTCTTGCACTGATATCAGTTATGCTATTGTCTGCCGCAGTTATGTCCGGCTGCGGAAATTCGGTTTCATCTTTTATCAAGGATGAAATAAATCCCAAAATCGAAGTCATGGGAATAGGGCTCGGCATGTCGGAAGAGGAGGTTTTCAAGCTTGCTGGTTCTGACGGGGAGAAAGCTCTCTGCACCCAGGGCTACGAGTATGCTTATTCAGACAAGAAGCTGAACATAGGCTTTAACTCTGAAACTTCCACTGTAAGGAGGATAACTACCAAGAATCAGGATACCTCTGTTTTCGGTATCAAACCCGGAATGACAATTGACGAAGCTTTCTCGAAAATCGAGGGGAGCGGTTTCTCAAAGGATGCCGATTCAAACTACAAATTCCACAAGGAAAATATTACGCTTACGGTATTGTCAATGGAAGGAACCTTGGCAGACGGCGTGACCATAGAGATTGATCCTGAATAGCAGAATGGCTGCTGCAAAATTATGATTTTGCAGCAGCCATTTTTATTATATTCTACAGCATTATTTCGTTTCGCAGCAGATCTTCGTAAGATTCCCTCTGCACAATGAGCTTTGATGTGCCGGAGTTCACAAGCACAACCGCAGCCTTAGGTATCTTGTTGTAGTTGCTGGCCATCGAATATCCGTACGCTCCGGTTCCGAATACGGCAAGAACGTCTCCGCTTTCAGCCTTAGCAAGATCGAAATCCTTTATCAGGATATCCCCCGACTCACAGCATTTTCCAGCTATGGTCACCGTTTCGGTTTCGCTGCATACCATCTTGGTGCAAATAGCGCATTCATATTCCGCATCATACAGGGAAGGCCTTATGTTGTCCGTCATTCCCCCGTCTACCGCAACGTACTTCCTTATCCCTGGCACCTCTTTTATTGAACCTACCGTGTATAGCGTTGTCCCCGAGTTGCCCACTATGGATCTTCCCGGCTCTATTGTCAGAGCCGGAAGCTTGATGTTGAGATCCTCTGATTTTTCCGCTGCCCTGCTCAATATTATGGCACAGAAATCCTCTATGGCCAGAGGATCGTCCCATTCCATGTAATAGATTCCGAATCCTCCGCCCAGATCCAGCTCGGCTATCTCAAGGCCCGTCTCAGCCTTTATGTCAGCGGCTATCTCCATCATTATGTCGACGGCATCCTCGAAAGGCTGGGTCTCGAATATCTGAGAGCCTATATGGCAGTGTATTCCTGCAAGTTTGACATTCGGCAGTGAGATGGCTTTCTTCACTGCATTCATTATGCCATTTTCCAGAGGGGTGAATCCGAACTTGGAGTCTATCTGCCCCGTCTTTATATAATCATGGGTATGAGCTTCGATGCCCGGAGTCAGCCTGAGGAGTATCTCCTGCACCGTGCCTCTTTCGCCTGCTATCCGGTCGATGAACTCCATCTCGTGGTAGTTGTCTACCACGAACCTTCCGACCCTGCTTTCCACTCCCATCACAATCTCTTCTTCCGTCTTGTTGTTCCCGTGGAAGTACACCCTGTCCATAGGGAAGCCAGCCTTCAGGGCTGTGAACAATTCCCCTCCTGAAACTACGTCAAGGCAGAGGCCTTCGCTTTCAACTATCTGGCACATTGCCAGGGTTAGAAACGCTTTGCCCGCATATGCTACTCTGTTTTTCCCCTTTACAACCTTAAAGGAATCGTGATATCTCTTGCACTGGTTTCTGATTAGCTGTTCATCCATTACGTACAGGGGGGTTTTATATTGTTCTGCCAGCTCAACAGCACTGATCCCGCCGATGTATAGGGCATTGTCTATTATTTCCATGCTCCCTAATAATTTCATATTATGGCCCCCAATTATAAATTGAATTCAGTTGCTATAAGCTCGATCGCTTTCTGCTTGTCTTCCTGCTTTATTGCGCATGTGATTCTAATCTCTGAAGTTGTTATCATCTTCACTTCAATTTTGTTCAGCTTGAACACCTTGAATACCCTTGCAGCAACTCCCGAGGTCGTCTTCATCCCTATACCCACTATGGAGAACTTTGTGATGTCCTCGTCTATGAACAGCTTGTCCTTTCCTGAATAGAATTTTTCGATTATATCGAGCGCTTCTTTCAGGTCCGCTTTGGGCAGTGTGAAAGATATGTTGACCTTGTTGTTCATAGGCGCCGTCTGGCTTATCATATCAATATTGATCCTCTTCTTTGCAACGCTTTCAAATATGTCCGAAAGCAGGTTAATATCATTGTCGATATCCCTTATCGTTATAGCCACATCGTCGTCGCTAGTTGCCAGTCCAGTTATTGGTTTGCTCTCCATGTTCATCTTGTTTGCTACCTCCTTAATTACCGTTCCTTTTATATCGCTGTTGCTTAAACCTACATATATCGGTATCCCGTACTTCTGACCCAGCTCTATAGACCTTGAATGCATTACCTGGGCTCCGAGGCTTGACAGTTCAAGCATCTCTTCATAGTCTATCTCATCTAGTTTCTTTGCATTCTTATACTTCCTTGGATCGACGCTGTATATCCCGTCAACGTCAGTATAAATCTCGCAGCTTCCTTTAAGCTTAACTGCTATAGCCACTGCCGAAGTATCCGAGCCGCCCCTTCCAAGCGTTGTTATGTCGCCTTCCTCGTTGACGCCCTGGAAGCCTGCAACGATTACTATCTTCCCTTCGTTAAGGCTCTTCTTGATTTTTTTGTTGTCAATGTCATAGATAAGCGACTTTCCGTATTGTCCGCTTGTCTTTATACCGATCTGGTATGCTGTATAGCTTATGGCTTCCTCTCCCAGGCTCTGGATCGCAATTGCGAGAAGTGCGCAGGATATCATCTCCCCAGTGGACAGGAGCGCGTCCATCTCCCTCTTGTCCGGAGTATCCGTAATCTGATTCGCCATTTCGATAAGCTCGTCTGTTGTATCCCCCATAGCCGAAACAACTATTACAAGATCATCGCCCGCCCTTTTTCTTTTGACCACAGTCTCCGCTACCTTTTTGATTTTTTCAATGTTTCCCACGGAGCTTCCTCCGTATTTCTGTACTACGACTGCCATACTATCATCTCCTAAGCTTGTTAATATTAACCATTCTGCTTATAAAAAAATGAACACAGCAAAGGAACACCTCTGCTGTATCCATGACAAATACAACTTTCGTGACTCCTTTGTAGCTCTCCACTTCCAAACAGAAGTGACAACCCTTCATATGTTATATGAAAAGCCAGCAAACAGTCCCGCCGGAATGATTGCTTCGGCTGAAATCCCTTTCTTTGTCCGTCACGGCCTGCCGGCTATGAACAAATACTCTTTATTATCAGCACCTCTACCCTAAGGCATCCATATTTAATTAGCATGATTTATTCTAACATATATAATTATGCAATTCAACCGTTTTTTATGCATTGTTTTGAGAATTATATTTTATAATATTCAGCGAATGCCTTTATTGTATGAAGGTAATCATCGATCCCTGCCAGCTCCCTTATGGAATGCATTGCCAGAACGGCTGTGCCAACGTCAACGGTCTTGATGTTAAGGAGCGATGCCGTCACCGGTCCTATGGTCGATCCGCCTCTTTCATCGGACCTGTTCACGAATTTCTGGACAGGTATGCCCGCCTTCCTGCAGATACCCTCAAAAACCGCGCCCGAGACGGCATCAGTGGTATAGCTCTGGTTGGCGCTTATCTTTATTATAGGTCCCCTGTTTATGACCGGCTTGTTTACCGGATCGCATTTTTCAGCGTAGTTAGGATGGAGCGCATGTCCGAGGTCGCAGGATATCATGAAGGACCTGGACAGAGCCCTGAAGTAATCCTCACGCCCTATGCCCATGGAAAGCGTTATCCTCTCCAGCACAGTCGCCAGGAGAGCTGAGTCTGCACCCTGCTTTGTGGTGTTGCCTACCTCCTCGTTGTCGAAGCATACGAGGACTTTTGTCGAATCAGATTCTCCGGACTCCACCAGCGCCATGACTCCAGCATGGACCATCAGCAGGTCGTCCAGCCTGCCCGAGGATATGAATTCGTCCCGAATTCCCGTAACGCAGCCCTTCTCATATTCATAGAGGAACAGATCGAAATCCAGGATTTTTTTCTCAGGGACGTCCAGCTCCTCGGCTAGCGCCTTTATAAAGCAGCTGCCGCTCTCCAGATTTTCGCTGATGGTCGCCATGAGCGGCAGTACGTCCTTCTGCCTGTTCAGCTCTATCCCGGTGTTGATATTCCTGTTCATGTGTATGGCCAGGTTCGGGATGACAAGTATCGGCTTCCTGAAGTTCACAAGCATCACCTCAGGCTTCATCACGTCGCCGCTCTCGACTGTCACCCTACCAGCTGCGGCAAGGGGCCTGTCCATCCAGGTATTCAGGATAGGTCCGCCGTAAACTTCCGTGTTAAGCTTGACATACGCCCCCTCCGCATTTATCTCCGGCGAAGGCTTTATCCTGAATCCCGGCGAGTCCGTATGGGCTCCTATCATCCTGAAACCCTTCTCGCTAACGTCGCCAAGTCCGGCCACAAAAGCGGTGATCGCCGAGCCGTTCTTGACGGCAAAGTACCTTCCGCCCCTCTCTATTTGCCATCTGTCATCATCCTGAAGCTCGGAAAATCCGTTCTCCAGCAGGATTTTCTTTATGCTGGAGACAGCATGGTACGAGTTCGGGCTTTCATATATAAAATCTATAAGTTCATTTGCAGCTTTAAGTTTATTATCCATTAATCTCCCTCCATATCATTGTCGCATATAGACCAGTATATCACGGGAGGGTTCGGATGGAAACCCGCTATACCGCTGCAACCCAGTTGTCGCGGTTAATTGCTTCCATCTGGTTTTCTTTGCCCTTGATCAGCATCGAAAGCTCCCCTCTTGAATAGTTGATTACGCCTTTGCCGATGCATTCATGGCTGCCCTGCATGTAAACCCTGACCACATCCCCCTTTTGGAAATCGCCTTCCATCGCCACGATCCCCTTTGGCAGCAGGCTTTTGCCATTCTGGGTCAGGGCGACCGCTGCGCCTCTGTCTATATAAATGTTTCCGCTTATTTTCGCATAGAACGCCATCCACTGCAGCCTTGTCTTGAGCCCGCCTTCCTTCGCCTTGAAAAGGGTTCCCCGCGCTGTACCTTCAACGGACTTCACAACGCTGTTCTCCTCCTTAAAGGAGCATATGAATACAGGGACTCCTGCGCTGGTAGCAAGGGCGGCTCCCTTGAGCTTTGTGACCATACCGCCCGTACCGTGGGCGCTTCCTGCTTTGCCTGCGGCGCTGTAGAGTTCGTCTGTTATCTCCTCAACCACATCAATATGCTTAGCGTTTTTATCCTTGCTTGGATTTGCAGTATAAAGCCCGTCTATGTCGGTCAGGATAACCAGAAGATCGCTGTGGAGCATTGCTGCAACCTGTGCCGAGAGGGTGTCATTGTCTCCCAGCTTCAGCTCGTCGATGGCTACGCTGTCATTCTCGTTGATGATTGGCACTGCACCCCTGTTAATCAGCACGGACATCGTATTGAAGGCATTCTTGTACCTTCTCCTGTCAGAGAAATCGCCACGGGTAAGGAGGAGCTGGCCGCAGGTGATTTTGTGCTCGAGAAAGCATTTTGTATACTCCTCCATGAGCAATCCTTGCCCTACTGCCGCTGCAGCCTGCCTGTCCGCGACCCCTGCAGGTCTTTTTGAAAAGCCGAGCCTCCCGAAGCCCGCTGCAATCGACCCTGATGAAACAAGTACAACATTGTGCCCCTCATCCCTCAGGGCGCAAAGCTGGTCGGTGATGTTTTTGATTTTTTCGCTGCAGATGCTGCCGTCTTCCTTCGTTAGCGAGCTTGTTCCTGCCTTGACAACTATTAGTTTCTTTTGCATTGTCATTCTCCTCCTTGATAAAAATAAATTAAAAAAAGCCCTAAGCTGATATACATCAACTTAGGGCAGACTGTTAAACCTGCGGTACCACCTAATTTCAGGAGATTCCTCCTGCACTCTACAGTACAAAGCTTAAAACGCTTGATACTTTTTCCTTGTAACGGCGGAACCCCGGCAAAGCCTACTCGATTTCTCTTTCGGTTAACGGCTCCAAGACTGGTTCAACATTTTTTCAATAAAGTTTCGCACCAACCAACTTTTCTCTGGATATCCGAAATGTTTACTATCTCTCTTCACAGCCTTTGATTCAATTTCGTTCATTTTATCATTATCTTATCCGAAAGTCAATCAAGTTATATTAATAGCAAAAGGATGCCGGTATGGCATCCTTTAATGTTGGATTATTTCACAACTTCATATCCTGCATCTTTCCAGGCTACTATTCCGCCTGGATATCTGTACACGTTTGTATAGCCTTCCTGTATTGCGATTACAGCTCCTACGTCGCTTCTTCCGCATGCTACGAAGCCGCAGTAAACAACCACAGGTGTGTTCTTGTCTGCAGGAAGCAGCTTAACGAAAGCTTCTTTCTGTTCAGCTGTTGTTCCTTCTTCCTGTGTCTTAGGAAGCTCAGCATTTACAGCTCCTTTTATATGCCCGTCAGCAAAGCTTGATGCCGGCATTGTATCGATTACAACCATTTCCTTGCCGCTGTCTACCCACGATTTTAACTCTTCAGATGAGACCAGGCTGTAGCCGCCAGCCTTAGTTTGGTTGACCAGCTTTATTGCAGCAGTTTCAATGCTCACTTCGTTTCCGTCAACTGCGGAGCCTACGGTCTTTGCAGGTGTAGTTGATGTGTCTGTTTTTGATGTGCATCCTGCAAAAACAGCTACAGATAATGCCATTGTCATTAATAGAATAAGTCCTCTTTTTTTCATTGTGGTTCCTCCCTTGATATGTTGAGTTTTTGTCACCAAGATGATGTTACCACAATTTTCGGAACCATTCCCGATGTATTGCAATACTAAATAGAACGACTTTTATTTATCAATCCTTTTTATGAAAGGAGGCTGTGGGTTACAGTATCATTGTTCCAACGCCTTCATTGGAGAATATCTCGAGAAGGAGGGAATGGTCGATTCTACCGTCTATGATGTGGGTCCTCCTGACGCCTCCCTTAAGAGCCTCCCTGCAGCAGTTCACCTTAGGGATCATCCCGCCTGAGATGACCTTCTTTTCTATCAGTCCGTCTATGTCCTCCACATTCAGCTCAGAGATAAGGGAGCTTTCATCCTTCGGATCCCTCAAAACTCCAGGAACGTCTGTTATGAGTATGAACTTTTCAGCCTTAAGTTTGATGCTTATATGTGCCGCTGCCAGGTCTGCATTGATGTTGTATACCATTCCGTCCTCCTGCCCCAGAGCGATCGTCGATATTACCGGAATATATCCTCCACTCAGGCAGTGGCTTATTATGTTGTCGTTGACCTCGGTTATTTCGCCCACGTAGCCGATGTCCTCACCGTCCTTCGTCAGCATCTTCTTTGCTTTCAGAAGATCCGCATCTATGCCGCAGAGGCCTACCGCCTGCCCTCCGTTTTTGTCTATAAGCGCAACAATATCCTTGTTTACCTTTCCAGCAAGAACCATCTGGACCACATCTATGGTTTCCTCGTCAGTGACCCTCAGTCCGTTAACGAACTTGCTTTTCTTGCCGATCCTTCCCAGGAAGTCATTTATTTCGGGTCCTCCCCCGTGAACCACCACAACCTTGATGCCCACGCAGTTCATAAGAATGATGTCCCTGATTACGGAGTCCTTAAGCTTCTCGCTAACCATCGCATTCCCGCCGTATTTTATTACAATTGTCTTTCCGTTGTACTCCTGTATATATGGCAGCGCCTGGCTAAGAACGCTCGCCTTCTGGTAGCTTAAATTCATTTCACTGTTGAACATATTTTACTCCTCCCTCAGGTATCCTGTACCAGCACATCTCATGGAGCGCCCTGGTAGCCATTACATATTTCATCTTCTCTTCCTCACTGCCTGTTACTATGTTGATTACACAGTCAAACTCCAGCCCCTTGGCAAAGTAAACCGGAAGAGCCGCTGTGCCGCCTTTGTAGATCATATCCTCTCTGTCGAAGATGACGATTTTCGTCTTCTCCCTAACCAGTTTCCCTATAGCCCTTGCTTCGGCCATGTTTCTGCATATCAGGGCTATGCTCTCATATCCAGCTTTCTCGTATTCTGCTATCTTTCGCCCTATATCGCCTATCAGCATGGACACGTCGTCGTAATCCCTCTCCTCGACTGCGCTTCCTTCCCTTACAACCGGGATTATTGAATCGCTCTTGAGGAAACGGTTGGAAAACTCCATGATCTGCTTTGTGGATCTGTAGCTTGTGCGCAGCTTGAAGTTTTCAACTTCGCATCCCTTCAGTACGCTTCCCAGGCTGTTCATGGCGGTTTCGCCCGCAGAAGGCATAAGCCTCTGGTTTGAATCCCCCACGACGGTGAACGACCTGCAGCCTGTAAGCTCCTGCAGGACTCTGAACTGGAGGGCCGAGAAGTCCTGGGCCTCGTCTATTACTATATGCTTAGTCTCCTCCTTGACCTTCATCCCCTCAAGCTTTACAGAAAGGTAAAGGATAGGTGCGAGGTCGTGAAACGCCAGCTCTCTTCCTGCATTGAAGACGTTGTATATATCCAGCACCGATGGATTTTCAAGCCATTCAAGGCTCTTCCTGGCGTTACCTGCCTCTCTGACCACATCCCTGATGTCGTTCTTCCTCACGAACTCCAGATTGTTGCCTTCGATTTCCATCTCGGCTTCGCTCATGGACTCCATTTTCTCTTTGTGCTTTCGCTGTATTTCATTAACCAGCCTCCAGCTCTCGTCCTTTATCTTAGAGAATATGATCCTCCTGATCTTTTTGCTTCTTCTGAACAGAGGCATGCTCCTGAAATAATCCCCGAACATCCTTCTGATTTCCTCCGAGGACAGGATGACATTGCCGTAATATTTTACTTCCCTGATTCTGAAATGATTTTCGTCCAGGTCCGCGATAAGCTTGTCCAGGGCCTCCACATACTCTTCCGATTCCTTGTATCTCCAGTCCTCGACGCAGGTTTTTTCTGAATTCGCTATGCGCTCCATGGAATCCTGATAGGATACCAGCCCGGGGTTGCCTATCATATCCAGGGCGAACTCCCTGAATGTAGCCTGCCTTATTCCGGTTTCCCCCAGGCTAGGCAGAACTGTCGATATATAGTCCATGAAGATGTTGTTCGGCCCTATGATCAGGACCTTGTCCTGCAGCACGTCCCTGAAATTGTACAGAAGATAGGCCACCCTGTGAAGCGCTATGGTTGTCTTTCCGCTGCCGGCAACGCCGTCAACCACTATTGTCTTATTCCTGTCGTACCTGATCAGCCTGTCCTGCTCAGCCTGTATGGTCATTATGATGTCCTTGAGCTTGTCCCCTGCTTTTTTTGACAGGACCATCTGCAGAATGTTGTCGGTTATCTCAGAGGAGGAGTCGAACATGCCTTCCAGCTTGCCTTTCTTGATTATGAACTGCCTCTTCTGAAGCACCTCCATCCAGACCTCGCCCATAGGCGCCTTGTAGCTGAGCTTTCCAAGTTTTCCCGCATAGTAAAGTGCCGCCACAGGCGCCCTCCAGTCAACGATGACGGGTTCAAGGTCGTTTTCCCTGTTAAGCCCGAATCTTCCGATATAAAACTCCTCGTCAGAATGTCCGTCCTGCTCCCTGCATACGATTTTCGCAAAGTACGGTGCTTCCCTCAGTATTGTCAGCTCCTTGAGCTTTCTGTCGATCATTCCGAAAGCCTCTTCGCTTATATACCTCTCATGGTCAAAGTACTCGGCTATCTTGTCCTCATCGTCCTTGAATTCCTCGACAGCCTCTTTCCTGTACTTCACAATATGCTCTGAAATTGATTTCCTTTTAACCACATAGCTCAAGGTCTCTTCCGAAATGATATTTTCGACCTGCTCAAGCTTCGCCTTCTCCAGGTTCAGCTCGATATCATAATTATCCATTATTCTATCTCCTCCTGTGGATTCAGATACAGGACCGCCATCTCAGCCAGCACCGCAGCTGTTCTGTGGATTATATCCTCGTCCACATCAAATTCCGGGCTGTGAAGGGGATTCACAATCCCTTTTTTCACATTCCTGTTCCCTACAAATATATACGTTCCGGGAACCCTTTCTCCGAAACTGGAGAAGTCCTCTCCTATCATGGTAGGCTTGTCTACCAGCTGGACGTTCTTGGCTCCCATTATTTTTGCCGCCGCCACGGAAGCTATGGAAGTTATCTCAGGGTCGTTGATCACCGGCGGGTGGTATGGTATGAAGGTGAATTCGTAGTTTGCCCCGTTAGCCTCGGTTATCCCCCGCAGTATCCCCTCCATTATGTCCGGGATCTTTTCCCTTGTCTCATAGGACAGCGTCCTTATGGTACCCTCCAGGTATGCATTCTCGGGGATTATGTTGTGCGCGGTGCCCGCATTGAATTTGCCTATCGTCAGCACGGCCGGCTCCAGAGGATCAAGGCTCCTGCTTATGATGGTCTGGAACGCCATGTACACCTCGCAGGCCACAGCTATGGGATCTATGCACTTGTGCGGCTGCGCTCCGTGCCCGCCCCTGCCAAGTATGGTTATCTTGAAGTTGTCGCTTGCAGCCATCAAGGCTCCGGGTCTTACCCCTATCTTTCCCGAATCTATGCTTGGCCAGTTGTGCGCTCCGACGACGGCGTCGACGGCAGGATCCTCCAGGACCCCCCCGTGTATGGTCATCTCCGCGCCGCCTTCTTTTTCCTCGGCAGGCTGAAAGAGAAATTTGACCGTGCCGTGAAGCTCATCCTTCAAGCCTGAAAGTATTATTGCAGCGCCGAGCAGCCAGGTCAGGTGGGCGTCATGGCCGCATGCATGCATGAACTCGGGATAAATCGACTTGTATTCCGCATCGTTGTTCTCATGGATCCTCAGGCAGTCCATGTCCGCTCTCAGAAGTATAGTCTTTCCGGGATGCTTCCCTTCAAGGATTCCCAGGACCCCCGTAACCCCTATGCGGGTTTTCACCTTGATCCCGTATTCTTCGAGTATTCTCGCCACAATCTCCGCAGTCCTGACTTCATGAAGACCTATCTCCGGGTGCTTGTGAACGTCCCTCCTGATCTTTATAAGCATATCCTTAATTTCTTTTGATTTTTCTATGATATAAGCTTCAAACATTTCCCGTTCTCCATCCGCATTTAGACTATTAATATTATACAATAAATATAGCACATTTATTACAAAAAAATCATCGAGAATGAATAAAAATTCATTCTCGACTTCGCAAATTGTTTTTATTTTAGTACGCTCTTCCCCAGTATACAACTTCTTTTGCAGGTTTTCCGCAGCAAACGCATGTTTCTGCGATTCTCTCCTGCTCGAAAGGTATGCATCTTGAGCTTGCGCCGGTCTCTTCCTTTATCTGCTCTTCGCAGGCAGTGTCTCCGCACCACATTGCTCTGACGAAGCCTGTCTTGTTGTCCAGGACATCCTTGATCTCTATCATCGATCTGCAGTCTGTTGTTCTCTCCTCGACATGCTTCTTAGCATCGCTGAGCATAGAATCATGGATATCGTCAAGAACCTCCTGGATCCTTGTTTCGATTTCATCAAGTGAAACCACTATCTTCTCCCTTGTGTCTCTTCTTACCAGCACAGCCTGGTTGTTCTCGATTTCTCTTGGTCCAAGCTCAACACGGACAGGAACGCCCTTCATCTCGTATTCGTTGAACTTCCAGCCCGGCATCTTGTCTGAATCGTCTATCTTGACCTTGAAGCTCTTCTTGAGTCTGTCCTTAAGTGCCCTTGCAGTATCAAGGACGCCTTCCTTATGCTGTGCGACAGGAATAACGACAACCTGGATCGGCGCTATTCTTGGCGGGAGCTTAAGCCCGCTGTCATCTCCGTGAACCATTATTATGGCTCCGATAAGTCTTGTTGTAACAGCCCAAGTGGTATAGTGAGGGTGCTGGAGCTGCCCGTTCCTGTCAAGGAAGGTTATATCGAATGCTTCGGAGAAGTTAGTTCCCAGGTAGTGTGATGTTCCTGCCTGAAGCGCTTTTCCGTCATGCATGAGGCTCTCGATTGTGTATGTGTCGTCGGCGCCTGCAAATTTCTCCTTTTCAGTCTTCTTGCCCATGACAACAGGCATAGCCAGCATGTTTTCGCACAAGTCCTTGTACATGTTAAGTATCATGAGAGTATGGCCTTCAGCCTCCTGCTTTGTCTCGTGGATGGTATGGCCTTCATGCCAGAAGAATTCAGTGGTCCTTAGGAACGGCCTTGTTGTCTTTTCCCATCTAACAACGGAGCACCACTGGTAGTAAAGCTTAGGCAGATCCTTGTAGGACTGCACTATCTTTGCGAAATGCTCGCAGAAGAGCGTCTCAGATGTAGGCCTGACTACGAGTCTCTCTTCAAGCTCTTCATCTCCTCCGTGGGTTACCCAGGCAACCTCGGGAGCGAAGCCTTCAACGTGGTCCTTCTCCTTCTGAAGAAGGCTCTCAGGTATGAACAGAGGCATTGCAACGCTCTCATGCTCTGTCTCCTTGAATCTTGCATCCAGGTGCCTCTGGATGTTTTCCCATATAGCATTTCCATAAGGACGGATTATCATGCAGCCCCTTACGCTTGAGTAATCTGCAAGCTCCGCTTTTTTAACAATGTCTGTATACCACTGAGCAAAGTCTACGTCCATCGGTGTGATTTCCTGAACAAATTTTTTAGCTTTTTCCATGAATATTTTCCTCCCGTTTTTAAATTAAAATAAAAAAAGCCCCGGATCCCAAAAGGGACCGAGGCTATGTCGGCGGTACCACCCTGCTTAATATATGCACTCATGCACATATTCACTCAAATTGATAACGGTCAATGCCGCTGCATCCTACTGCTACTTCGGTACAGTTCTCCAAGGAAGGTTCGATATGCTCTTGATGGGAATGTTTCACCAGGCGATTCCCTCTCTGCAAAAAGATAAATACCTACTAACCCTTTTCGTCGAATTTAGTATTATCATAAATTAATTGCTTGAGATTGTCAACAATTAATTTAATTCAAAAAATTCGTTTGCAATGTTGACGGATTCCTTAGCGTCCCTGCCGTAAAAATCCGCACCTATGGATTCCGCATAGCTTTCATTGAGCACTGCGCCTCCAACCATTACCCTGCATCCGGGACAGTGCTCCTTAAGGTGGGCTATGGTTTCCTCCATGTTGCAGACCGTGGTGGTCATGAGTGCGCTGAGCCCCACAAGCCTTACATCCTTTTCCAGCACCGCACCGAGTATGGCCTCCTTAGGCACGTCCTTGCCAAGGTCTATGACTTCGAAGCCGTAGCTCTCGAGGAGCACCTTGACTATGTTCTTTCCTATGTCGTGCACATCCCCTTTTACTGTTGCCAGCACGATCCTGCCCTTGTTCACCTCCTCAGATGAAGTTGCCGCGATCTTTTCCTTTATGGCCGTGAATGCGTTTCTCACTGTCTCTGCAGACTGGATGAGCTGCGGCAGGAATATATCGCCCTTCTCATACTTGTCGCCTACCAAATCAAGAGCCGGGATAATATATCCGTTTATGACTTCAAGAGGCTCTGAATTTTCAAGGAGCTTGACCGTTGCGCCCAGCGCTTCTTCCTTGAGGCCCTTTTCTATGATCTCTGCAAGCCCGTGGACGCCCGGTCCGCTTTTCTTCAGAGCCTCGCCCTCGGTGTTCTTGTAAATTTCAACATATTTTTCACAGTTTTCATCCTGGAACCAGAGGACCTTGAATGCGTTTATGACATCCAGCATACCCTTGTCGAGGGGATTTATGATAGGCAGATCAAGACCCGCAGTGAGGGCTGCAGTCAGGAATGTCCTGTTGAGCAGCCCCCTGTTCGGAAGACCGAAGGACACATTTGAAACTCCCAGAACCGTCTTGACTCCAAGCTTCTCCTTGACCATCTCCAGCGCTTTCAGTGTCTCCCTGACTTCCTTCTGCTGGGCAGCCGCGGTTAGAGTAAGGCAGTCGATGTATACATCGCTTCTGTCTATGCCGTAGCTTTCCGCCTTTTTCACAATCTTCCCGGCTATCTCGCATCTTCCCTCTGCGGTTGCAGGAATGCCTTTGGAATCAAGGGTCAGCCCCACCACCGCTGCGCCGTATTTCTTTATTAGAGGGAGGACCCTGTCCAGGATCTCGTCTTCCCCGTTCACTGAATTGACTATCGCTTTTCCGTTGTAAATCCTGAGGGCCTTTTCAATGACCCCAGGATTGTTCGAGTCGATCTGCAGTGGTACGTCGATTATGGACTGAAGCTCCTCTATTACCTTGACCATCATCTCTTCCTCGTCAATCTCAGGGAGCCCCACATTGACATCAAGTATATCCGCACCCGCTTCAACCTGGGCTATGGCTTCCCTCATTATATAGTCCAGGTCGCCCTTCTTGAGCGCTTCCTTGAAAAGCTTCTTTCCTGTAGGGTTTATCCTCTCACCGATGATCCTCACTTCATCTATTTTCACAACCTTAGTAGGCGTGCAAACGCTGCTGCCCATTTTCTTTTCAAGCGTCCTTGCCTCCATTGTCCCGAGAGTTTCAGCGAGAAGCCTGATGTGCCTGTCCGTGGTTCCGCAGCAGCCGCCCAGCACCCTGGCTCCCTTTTCAGCAAATCCCCTCATGCACTCTGCAAACTCTTCAGGCGTTACCCTGTACTCCGTCTTTCCGTTCACTACAACAGGTATCCCTGCATTGGGCTGCACCATGACAGGAACGTCGGAAAGCTCGAGTATCCTGTCAATAAGAGGCTTCATCTCTATCGGACCCAGTGAGCAGTTGACTCCCAGTGCGTCAACTCCCAACCCTCTTGCGGTGATCACCATCGCTTCGGCGCTGCAGCCTGTGAAGGTTCTTCCGCTCTCTTCAAAGCTCATGGTGAAGAATACAGGCAGGTCGGAATTCTCTTTTGCGGCCAGTATAGCCGCCTTTGACTCGTAAAGGTCGGTCATGGTTTCTATGAGGATGAGGTCTGCTCCGCTCTTTACCCCCTGGACAACCTGCCTCCTGAATATATCATACGCATTCTCAAAGCTCAGTGTTCCCATAGGCTTAAGCAGCTCTCCTATCGGCCCTATGTCAAGCGCAACATGGCCATCCCCGGCTCCGATGGCCTCCCTGGCATTGGCAACCGCCGCATCCACCGCTTCTTCCACCGTAACGCCTGAGTTCTTAAGCTTCAGTTCGTTTGCCCCGAAGGTATTTGTTGTTACGACCGTCGCGCCTGCATCAAGATATTTCTTGTGGATATCTATTATCACATCCCTGTTCCTGATGTTCAGGACCTCAGGCAGTTCGCCGGCTTTGAGGCCGGTGTCCTGAAGCATAGTCCCCATGGCTCCGTCAAATATGATAAATCCGTTCTTCAATCTTTCCCTAAGTTCCATTTCAATCCTCCATCTTTTTGTATGCGCATTCTCTGGTTTTTCCGCACGCTGCGCATCCGCTTTTTCTGCCGCAGTTTTCGGCAGCGATTCCCATGACCGCCGTCACTGATTTCCTCGGCAGGAGTATGTTTGTTGATGAGGCGGTAAGGCCTATCCTCCTGCCTGCATCCAGCACCTCCAGGAACCGCTTCTGGATCCCTATCGGCAGGTCGCCGTAGCCCGGACTGAACCTGGATGTAAGATGCTCCCCTTCAGCCAGGTCCTCCTTCTCTATATCTTCACAAATCCTGTCGCATACAGCTTCAATTAAAGCAGTCGCGCAGGCATCCAGAACGAGCGCCTTGGTCAGGTCCGCCTTTTCATAATACCTTATCTTCTTGTCGACTTCGCTCCCCAGGGTTGCAGCCATGAGTACGCATGAACCCGAGGCGCTCAGGTGCTTTAGGATCGCTTGCCCCGGCAGCTCGAACAGCCCGTTCTCCAGCGAAACCGATCTATCCCGGTCAGTTATGCCGAAAGTCCTGCAGATGTATTTCGGTGCAGCAATACCCTTAAGCTCCTCCATGCATTCGCAGACAAGCCGCTCCAGCCTTTCGCCGACCGCCTGGTTCCTGTGGCCCAGGTATCTCAGGACTTCCTTCCTGTCTATCTCAACATTTTCCATAAACTATACCGCCTCGTTAAGCGCCGTTCTTATGGAGCCTATGTTCTCCGTGATCTTCTTGGCGACGTAAGGATTGTTCATTGTGTAGAGGTGCACGCCTGGGGCTCCTGAGGATATCAGGTCAACTATCTGGTCAAGGGCAAACGCTATCCCAGCCTCCCTGAGTGCAACCGGGTCGTGTTCGTACCTGTCCATGATCCTGAGGAATTTTTTTGGGATGGCTGTCCCGCACATATTTATTGTCCTCTCGATCTGCTTCTTGTTTGTTACAGGCATGATTCCGGCCTGTATTGGGATGTTTATGTTTTTCTGCTTTGCTTTGTTGACGTACTCGTAGTAGTGGTTGTTGTCGAAGAAGAGCTGCGTTGTGAAGTGCTCAGCGCCGGCGTCGGCCTTCAGCTTAAGGATCTCCATCTCATGCTTCATGTCCTTGTTTTCGGTATGGCCTTCAGGGTAGCAGGCGGCCGAGATTCCCATTCCGCTGGTATGCTTCAGGTAGCCGATGAGCTCGTTTGCATATTTGAAATCTCCCGGGGTGAACTGATTCACCGGAACGTCGCCTCTTAGCGCAAGCACATTCTCTACTCCGTTTTCCCTAAGACCCTTCACTATTGTGTCTATGGTCTCCATCGTAGAGCTTATGCATGTAAGGTGCGCCAGGGATTCGATGCCGTACTTGTTTTTCACCAGGGATGCAAGCTCTGTTGTCCTGTCGTTTGACAGGTTTCCGCCTGCACCGTAGGTTACGCTTATGTAGTCGGGTGCCAGCGAGCTCAGCTCGTCTATGGTGTCAAAAACGGTCTTTATTGGCGACGTCAGTTTTGGCGGGAATATTTCAAACGAGTATACGACTTTTTTCTCTTTAAACAATTTGCCTATTTTCATATTCAATTCTCCTTTAAAAGTTATATTTAAAACAAAAAACTCTCCGCCGGCAATGACGAAGAGAATAAAAAAAGCAAGTATTACACTTATCTCTCAGCATCGCTGCAGGATTTAGCACCATGTATGCAAATGAAACATACTGGTTGCCGGGTTTCATAGGGCCAGTCCCTCCACCTCTCTAGATAAGAACGCGATATTAAATTATAAAATATATTATACTAAAACATTTATGTCAAAGCAATGTTTTTTTTAAGACGAATTATATTATAATAGAATAAAGCTATTCAATATAATTGGGGAGGTATGTCATGATAAACACTGAAAAAAATTTGAGAGTTGCAGTAGTACAGGCTGCACCTGTGATCATGGATCTTGAGGCCACTTTGGAAAAGACGCTGGACCTCATAAAGGAAGCTGCCGCAAAGGGAGCAAAGCTCGTTGTATTCCCTGAGTCATTCATCCCTGCATATCCGAGAGGCTTCTCCTTCGGCTTCGTGATAGGAAGCCGAACAATGGAAGGAAGGGAGGACTGGAAAAGATATTACGACAATTCTGTAGCCGTTCCGGGCCCAGTCACGGACATCCTTGGAAATGCGGCAAAGGATGCCGGCATATACCTCTCCATCGGTGTCACCGAAAAGGACGGCGACGGGAGGACTGCATCCCTTTACTGCACGAACCTTTTCTTCGGGCCTGACGGAAAATTCCTGGGCAAGCACAGGAAGCTCAAGCCTACCGGATCAGAACGCTACATATGGGGCGAGGATGACGGGAGCACCCTTACAGTCATAGATACCCCTTACGGCAGGATGGGCTCCCTGATCTGCTGGGAGAACTACATGCCGCTGGCAAGGGTCGCCCTCTATATGAAAGGCGTGACAATCTATATTGCCCCTACCGCAGACTCAAGGGATGAGTGGCAGAACACAGTGAAGCACATCGCCCTTGAGGGAAGATGCTTCGTCATAGGCTGCAACCAGTATGTGGAGAAAAGCATGAACCCTTCCGACATGAACAGCTACCATGAGCTGGACAGCCAGCCGGAGATCATGTGCCCCGGCGGAAGCTGTGTGGTCAGCCCTTACGGAAAATACCTTGCAGGCCCTGTATTCAACACTGAGGATATCCTCATAGCCGACCTGGATCTGGACCAGGCAATATCGAGCAGGATGGACTTCGATCCCGTTGGACACTACTCAAGGCCCGACATCTTCGAACTTATAGTTCACGAAAAATAGGCAAAAAAAGTGTGGAGCGATCCACACTTTTTTTACTGCCTGCATTTCCCTTAATCTTCGAGCATAGAAGTGCAGTTAGGACACCTGGTCGCTTCAAGCGGAATTTCGCTTAAGCAGTACCTGCATTTCTTCGTTGTAGGCTCAGCAGCTTCCTCTTTTTTCTTGAAACGGTTGAGCTGTTTTACAACTATGAATATGGATAATGCGATGATCAGGAAATCTATGATGTTGTTAATGAAGAGACCATAATTCAGCGTGGCTACGCCTGCGGCCTTCGCCTCCTCAATAGTCTTGAAAGCGCCATCCCCCAGGGTTATAAACCGGTTTGAAAAGTCAACATTGCCCAGGATCATTCCAACAAGAGGCATGATGATGTCGCTCACCAGCGATGATATGATTTTGCCAAATGCTCCGCCTATGATGATACCGACTGCCAGGTCTATCATGTTGCCTTTCACAGCAAATTCTTTGAATTCTTTCCACATAAAGATACCCCCCCCTTTTGTAATTGTTAGTATGATTATAGCATATATCCAGGGCATAAAAAATGCCTCCCTGTCAGGAAAGGCATTTTCTACGTGTGTACTATGAGGGTATTTTATTTGGGTTTAAACTAGGATGCTGCTGCTGATATTACAAGGGATAAATATTTTTCCTCTGAGGAAGATCCTCTTGAGGTGAGAACTATAGGAACCTTAGCTCCTACAATGAAGCCTGCCATCTTTGCGCCTGCGGAATATACCAGGCATTTGCCGAGTATATTTCCAGCAGTGATGTTTGGAACTATCAGTATGTCCGGATCCCCGGCAACAGGGCTTACAAAGCCTTTTATTTCGCCGGATTCCTTATTCATCGCTATGTCGTAGGATATAGGCCCTTCGACAATGCAGCCCGTTATTTCGCCGTTCTGGTTCATTTCCTTTAGCTTGCCCGCATCTACCGACTCAGGCATCTTCGGATTGACAGTCTCCACGGCTGCAAGCACTCCTACCTTGGGATTTTCGTATCCCAGGGAATGCAGCACTCCAACGGCGTTTTCAATTATCTTTTTCTTCTGCTCCAGGTCAGGATACATCATCATTCCGCCGTCTGTAGTTATCAGAAGCTTGTGATAGGATGGAACCTCCTGTATGCTTACATGGGACATGACCTTCCCTGTCCTCAGGCCTTTTTCCTTGTCGACAACAGCCCTTAAAAGGTCTGCAGTCTGGAGTTTGCCTTTCATTATGAAGTCTACCTGGCCGTTTCTAGCCAGCTCCACAGCCTTAGCTGCAGCTTCATTGTCGTCAGCTGCTTCTATTATAGAATCGTCGCTTACTGTTTTTCCAAGCTTTGCTGCGATTTCCTTGATTTTTTCCTTGTAGCCTATAAATACAGGTTCTACTATGTTGTTTTCCGCTGCATGGAATACTGCTTCCAGCGCATGCTCGTCATGAGCAGCCGCGACAGCAACTTTCTTCCTGCCTTCGAAACTCTGGACCTTTTTAATAAGCTCGTCAAAATTTTTGATAACCATTAGGAAGCCCCCTTGATTAATTTATTGCGTCCATTCCTGCCTTGAGCGCTTTTATGTTAAGCTCAACGAAAGCTGGTTTTACGTTGTTTCTTATGATCTTTTCCCAGTCGATTTCTGTAAGCTTCATAGCCTTTATCAGTGCGCCAAGAAGAACGATGTTCATAGTCTTTGGGTTTCCGATTTCTTTTGCGATTTCAGCAGCGTTTATTACAGTTGTGTGTGCGCTTGCTTTCAGAGTGTCAAGTATTCCTTCAGGATAGTCAACCTTCCCCGAGAGGATAGGAGCTGACGGGATCTTGTAGTCGTTAACGACAACCTTTCCTTCCGGCTTGAGGTATTCCAGCATTCTAAGAGCTTCCATCATTTCAAAGGAAACCAGTATGTCCGCTCCTCCGATTTCTATAACCGGCGACTGAACTTTCTCTCCGTATCTTACCTGGGAGGAAACCGATCCTCCTCTCTGGGACATGCCGTGGATCTCGCTCATTTTTACATCGTAGCCTGCTTCCATAAGGCCTGTAGTTAAAAGTTTACTAGCCAGAATAGTACCCTGTCCGCCTACTCCAACCAACATTATGCTTTTTGTCATATTATTTTGCCTCCTTTTCGATAGCTTTCACAGGACATACCTGAGCACATACTTCACAACCAACGCAAGTGTTGGCATCTATAACAGCTTTCTTTGTTTCCTTGTTGAAGGAGATTGCAGGACATCCAACTGTGATGCACTTCTTGCAGCCTATGCATTTTGCTTCATCAACCTTGCACTTGCTAGTGAATACTCCACAGAACTCGTCCTTGTCTTCCTTAGATAATTTTTTCAGGACGCAAGGCCATCTTGTGATTATAACTGATGACTCGTCCAAATCAAACGCCCAGTCAATAGTCTCTTTTACTGCCTTCAGGTCGTTCGGGTTAACCACTCTTACGTTTTTAACGCCGAATGCCTTGACAACTTCCTCGATGTTAACTATCTGGGTTGATTCGCCCTGGAGCGTGTATCCGCTTCCCGGATTTTCCTGGTGTCCTGTCATTCCTGTAATTCTGTTGTCAAGTATTACGTTTATCGAGTTGCCTTTGTTGTATATTGTGCCGAGAAGAGAGTTTATGCCTGAGTGGAAGAACGTTGAGTCGCCAAGCACTCCAACAGCTCTCTTAGCGTTGTCTTCCTTCATGTTGAATACCTGCTGAGCTCCGTGAGCCATGCTCAAGCTTGCTCCCATGCATACCGCTAAATCCATTGCGTTGTATGGAGGTGCAAATCCGAGTGTGTAGCAGCCTATGTCTCCTGATATTACAGCGTCTTTTCTCTTTCCTATTTCATAGAAGAATCCTCTGTGCGGGCAGCCTGCGCAGAGTGACGGCGGTCTTGGAACAACCTTGCTCTTGTCGTATTCTATAGACTCCAGAGATTTGCCGTATACTGCTTTCCTGATTACGTCGGAAGTCATTTCTCCCATGTAAGGGAATACATCCTTGCCTATGCAGTCGATGCCGAGCATCTTAAACTCATTTTCTATTATTGGATCGTTTTCTTCGATTACGTAGATCTTGTCAACCTTTGAAGCGAATTCCTTCATCATCTTGTGAGGAAGCGGATTTGTGAATCCAAGCTTAAGGTATGAAGCGTCTTCTCCGAAAACTTCTTTAGCAAACACATAGCAGCAGCCTGATGTAACTACACCTATTTTTGAATCCTTGATTTCCATGAAGTTCAAAGGAGTAGTTTCTGAATACTCAGCAAGCTTAATCATTCTTTCTTCAACTTTGACTCTGAGTTTTCTTGCGTGAGCCGGAACAGTTACAGTCTTTTCTGCATTTTTCACGTATTCCTTTATGTTCACTTCTTTTCTGTCTTCGCACTCAACTATGCATTTTGAGTGGCAGAGTCTTGTTGTCACTCTGAAAAGTACAGGAGTGTCGTACTGTTCGCTCACGTCGAAAGCTGTCTTGAGCATGTCCTTTGCTTCCTGGCTGTCAGCCGGCTCGAACATAGGAATCTTTGCGAACTTTGCATAGTTCCTGTTATCCTGCTCATTCTGTGATGAATGCTGACCTGGTTCATCGGCAGAAACAAGGACAAGTCCTCCGTTAACGCCTGTATATGCATTTGTGAAAAGCGGGTCTGCCGCAACATTTACTCCTACGTGTTTCATTGATGATATGGCTCTTGCTCCTGCAAATGAGGCGCCGATTACAAATTCCAGTGCAACCTTTTCATTAGTTGCCCATTCAGCTTTGATGTCCTCTTTGTATAGTGCCAGGTTCTCAAGGATTTCCGTGCTAGGTGTGCCCGGATATGCGGATGCATATCTTACGCCCGCTTCGTAAGCTCCACGAGCTATGGCTTCATTTCCTGTAAGTAATTTTTTCATGTTCTTTCCCCTTTTCCATATATTTTAATTATTTTCTTTAGCGATATTGAATTTAGCCTTCAGTGTATTCGTGGGCTTCTTCTTCGCCCTTCAGCACCCTGATAGCACCCTGTGAAAGGGCCTCCATTTCGTTTTCGCCCGGCACTATTACAACCGGAGCTATGAACTTCACGCTTTTTTCTATTGCCGATGTTATGAATTTAGAATATGCTATCCCCCCGGTAACAATGATTCTATCAACTTCTCCATCCACGACTGTTGCCAGCTCCCCTATGCCTTTAGCTATCTGGTAAGCCATCGCACTGTATACAAGCTTCGCATGCTCGTCGCCGTTCTCTATCATTTTCTCTACGTCGAGAGCGCTGTTTGTTCCGAGAAGCGAAACCAATCCGCCTTTTCCTCGAAGCTTCTTGCTTACAACAGACCTTTCTTCTCTGTAGCAGAGGTTCATCATTTCTTTTGCCGGTATCCTTCCCGATCTTTCAGGTGAGAATGGGCCTTCGTCGTCGGATACTATGTCCACCATTTTCCCTTTTTTAAGAGCGCATACCGAAATGCCTCCGCCCAGATGGGTCACTATGAGGTTCAGGTCCGTTAACTCCTTGCCCATTTCTTTGGCTGTCTTTATTGCTACAGCCCTCATGTTCAGAGCATGTGCAAAGCTGCTTCTCTTGATTTCGGCTATGCCTGTTATCTTAGCTATAGGCTCCATTTCGTCGACCGCTACTGAATCGTAGATGAATGCCGGAATCTTAAGCGGCTCCGCCATTGCGAAGGAAATTATCGCACCCAGATTAGATGCATGTTCAACAACCGGATTGTTCTTCAGTCTTTCCACCATCGGTCCGTTGACCCTGTATGCTCCGGATTTTACCGGCGGCAGCAGTCCGCCTCTTCCGACTACGGCATCCAGCTCTTTTACATCAAAATTGTTTTCTTTCATAACGCTCAGTATTGCATCGTATCTCATCTCATACTGGTCTGCAATTTTCTTGTATTTCTCCAGCTCTGAGTTCGGATGCTCGATGTTTGTTTTGAAAACCTGAGCGGCATCGTCGAATAATGCGATTTTTGTGGATGTTGATCCAGGATTGATTGCCAAAATTTTGAATCCCATGTGAAACCTCCTAATTATTTTTTGGTTTTTTCTTTGCGAAAGCCAGTATTCCGCCGAGTGCTACGGAAAGGAATGCAGCTGCTATTACCCTGTATTCTGCAGGAAGCAGGAATACGATTGTGTGCGCTGGTATCCAGAATATCGGAACTGTCTTAAGAATAACGAAGGAGAAGAATCCTTCCCAGTCGATCCTCTTGGTTATGCTGGTAACTGTTATGTTGCTTACATTTTCATATTTCATGTCCAGGTATGTGTCTGTGAACCTGTGAAATATCATCATGGCAGGACCAAATGACAGGTTCATTGCAGAAGATACGAAAAATGCCCATAAGAAATTATTTCCCTGTCCAGGCAGAAGCCCTTTTGTCATTGCTGCGGTTACTCCTCCCGAGAAAATTGCGAAGGTCAGAGTTATGGCCATTCCCAGGACACCCCAAATTATCGCCCTGAAAATCCAGCCCTTCGGCGCTGCCCATCCTGAGGTTATTATCCTGATAGCGAGCAGCTCGCCCATTGTTGCAAGAATACAAAATTTGACGAAGCCCGCCAAATACGGATGGCTTGTGGTAAAGCTGACAAATACAGCATGGGTTGCCGGAACTATTAGTATCGCAGCGATCACCGCAAGGCCCAAGCCCCAAATTAAATCCCCTTTTTTCAAAGATAACACTCCTAACTATTTTGAGTTAATATTATATTAATTATTGCCAAGATATTATAAGAGCAATAACCGTGCCAAAAGAAGTTTGGCCCTGATTCAACCTTTTTAGATGGTATATTATAAATTTACTGCAAACAATGGGTATAACGGGGTCAATGGTATATCCCATTTAACCCGGTAATGTGGTATAATAAATTCATATCGTCTATAAGAGGAGATAAAAAATATGAAAACCATAGCCTTACTGAATTATGATCCGAAATCGGCAGAGATATACGCCGCACAGATAGAGAGCGTTTTTTCAAACAATATAATCGTGAAGAAGTACAGCATAAATACCGGTCCTGTCAGCGGTACGATCCACGCCGACCTTGTGCTCGTGCAGGATGAGGATGTCTACGAAAAATCAAAGCGGAGCATCCCGGAGGATACCCCTATAATGTTCTGCTACAGAACAATCTCCAAGGATGGCTATTACAAGATACTTAACCTTCCCGAGCACAGCGAAGTTTACATACTTGACGAAACTCTTGAAATGGCCAAGGATATAATCTCAATCATATATGAGAAAGGTATAAGAAACCTTACCCTTCTTCCGGCATGCCCTGAAAACATTCAGGATCTCAGAAACAAGACAGTAATAATCCTGGGGGTGTCCAGCGCAATGCCGCATGACGCCAAGGAGATCATAAACATAGGCAGCAGCCTGCTGGACATAATAACAATCGTAAGCCTTGGCTTCAGGCTCAAGCTGGATTACCTCATCCAGAACAAGGACATCCAGAGCAGCTACAGCGAAATTATTCCGGCGAACTACGGCCTGGCTGATCTCCTGGGAAAATTCAACATAACCGAAGGCATGCTCAACGTGCTCCTTAATGTAATCGAAGACGGAGTAGTAAGCATCGATATAAACGGTGGCTTGAACTCCCTGAACGAAAGAGCAAGGCAGATACTCGAGATAAGGGATGAAAATCTTAACAGCTGCAATGCGATTGAGCGTCTCCCGAACATCCCCTTCAGCGAAGTGCTGCAAAAACGGCGACCGGTCAAGGACATGCTCATAAAAATAAACGGCTACGACGTAATCGTGTCCGTCGAGCCGATTTTCCACTCAGGCAAGCTTTTCGGAGCTTACGCCATAATGAAGGAATTCGGCGAGGCTGAACTCAAGCAGCACAAGTTCAGGACAAGGATCATAGGCAAGGGCCATAAGGCCAAATACAACTTCAACAACATAGTGGGCGGCAGCGAGGAGATAACAAGCTGCAAGGAGAAGGCCATGAGGATGGCCGATTCCAACTCCACCGTGCTTATAACAGGCGACAGCGGAACAGGCAAGGAGCTCTTTGCGCAGGCGATTCACAACAATTCCGTCAGGCGCAATTACCAGTTCGTAGTCATCAACTGCGGCGCCCTGCCGGAAAACCTGCTGGAAAGCGAACTTTTCGGGTATGAGGAAGGCTCCTTTACAGGAGCAAGAAAAGGCGGCAAGCCCGGACTCTTTGAGCTGGCCCACAACGGAACGCTTTTCCTGGACGAAATAGGGGAGATGCCCATTTCGCTCCAGTCAAGGCTGCTGAGGGTTATCCAGGAAAGGCAGGTTATGAGGGTTGGAGGCGACAGGCTTATCGACATCGACGTCAGGCTTATAGCCGCAACTAACAGGAATATCAGCGAGATGGTAAGGAAAGGCGAATTCAGGGAGGATCTTTTCTACAGGCTCAACGTGCTTAAATTAAAGGTGCCTTCGCTTAATTCAAGGAAAGAGGACATCCCCCTCATAGTCGAAAGCCTCAAGAAGGCTTTCAACGGCAGCTTCACGCTGGCCGATTCAGCGGTCGAAGCATTGATGAATCACGACTGGAGGGGAAACGTAAGGGAGCTCAAAAATTATGTCGAATACCTGGTCAACCTTAACATCGAAACGGTGGAGGCCTCTGACCTGCCGTTTTACGGCGATGACCCCGAAGAGGCCCTGGCATCAAAAATCTGCGTTGGCGAGGGCAAGGAATTCATCCAGGGCAGCCCTCTCGGGATGCTCAGGGAAACTGCCGGCAAGACAATCGATTCCCACATATTTGTCCTAAGGCAGCTTGAAAAGGGTTTGAAGGAGAACAAAAGGCTTGGCCGTCGGAGCATCTACAAGGAATGCGAGAACAACAGCCTTTTCATAAGCGAGCAGGAGATACGGACAATACTGATGAACCTTGAGAAATGCGGTATGGCCAGGATACTGAAGGGAAGAGGCGGTTCAGTTATCACGGAGACAGGGCTTGAGGTGCTGAAAGAACTATAACAAGGGAGCTTTATACTATAAATGTAGAGAGAGCGGCAATCGCGATTTGCCGCTCTCTTTGTTACTAAGAAATGCATTCCGATTTCTATATATCTCCCTTTAATCCTATCTCTTCTGCCGCCTTCTGCATGCCCTTTATTGTTTCGCTAAGGACATCGTTCATGTCCATGCCCAGCTTTGCGGCCCCGCCTTCTATGACGTCCCTGTTTACTCCTGCCGCGAAGCTTCTCTGCTTCCATTTCTTTTTGACGGATTTTGTTTCCAGGTCGAGGATGCTTTTCGACGGCCTCATGAGCGCAGTCGCAGTGATGAGGCCCGTGAGCTCGTCTATGGTGTAAAGCACCAGCTCCATCCTTTCCACAGGCTCCACATCGCAGCAAAGCTGGTAGCCGTGGCTCTGCACAGCATGTATGTATTCCTCCGGATAGCCAGCCTCCAAAAGCAGTTCCCTTGCCTTGGTGCAGTGCTCGTCAGGGTACATTTCATAATCGATATCGTGTATCAGTCCTATGACTCCCCATTTTTCAGGATCCTCGTTGTTAAGCTCTGCAAAGTGCCTCATTACAGCCTCGACTGAAAGAGCGTGCTTAAGCAGCGCATCGCTCTGGTTGTATTTTTTGAACAGCTCGAGTGCCTGTTCCCTAGTTGGTGTGGACTGTGACATTTTCATTCCTTCTTTCCTTGCGTATTTTCTATATTGAAATTATTAATATAAACTATGCTTTTGTCCTCACTGGTCTCAGAAGCGAATATGAGTAAACCGCAAGAGCAGCCCATATGAAGCAGAAACCTATCATGTTGACCTGCGTCACACTTTCCTTATATAGGAAAATGCCGATGACCAGGCTTATGGTGGGCGACACATACTGCAGGAAGCCCATCGTGGACAATCTGACATTCTTTGCACCCTCGGCAAAAAGAAGCAGGGGCATTGCAGTTACGGCGCCGGACAACATGAGTATCACGGTCGTGACGGCCGTGCTCCCAAATGCTCCGCCTCCGTTTGTATTGAGGTGCGCCAGAAACGCCAGGGCAAAAGGTGCCGTTATCAGCGTTTCTATGGTAAGGCCTGCCATGGAATCGAGCGCAACCTTCTTTTTCAGAAGCCCGTACACACCGAAGCTCGATGCCAGAGCGAGGGGGATCCAGGGGAAGCTCCCGTAAAACACCACCATCGCAATTACCCCTGTGGCGGCAATTGCAATCGCCACCTTCTGGCTTGCATCCAGCTTTTCCTTCAGTACGACAGTCCCCAGAAAAACGGACATCAGAGGGTTAATGTAGTAGCCCAGGCTTGATTCAACTATGTGGCCGTTGTTCACGCACCAGATGAAGAGAAACCAGTTGAAGGTTATCAGGACAGAACATGCCGCGATATATGCCATGGATCTCCTGTCCCTTAAGATATCCGCCAGCTTCGACAGCCCGCCGCTGAGAACCACCAGCATGCTCATCACTATGAAGGACCACAGTATCCTGTGAGCCAGTATCTCATATGCCGGTACATCCTGAACAAGCTTCCAGAAGACCGGAAGCACTCCCCACATCATGTAGGAGGAGATCCCGCACAGAAGCCCGTATCTCGTCTTGTCGTTTTTCATGTCCATCCCATCCAATTCCTAATAATATCCCTTTTTACATTATACCAATATTCCGAACAATCCAAAGGGATTTTTTTGATTTTTCAAAAAAAGTGTTGACAAGCTCAAGGAAGTGTTGTAAATTTTAAAACATAGATTAAATACTTTGACAGGGACAAGTAAGTACGGTAATTGTTTTGAAGAGAGCGGGGTCTGGTGCAAGCCCGCAAACATTCCTATTGAAACTCACCCTCGAGTAGCAGGCTGAACTAAGTAAGCTGTGCCGGTTGAAAGCCGTTATCGAATGAAGAACAAATTTGGGTGGTACCGCGGACTATTTCTCGCCCCAAGAGAAATAAGTCCTTTTTTTATTACCCGAAAACAAACAATAAAACAAAAAAATAAAAGCTTTGATAGGACCAAGTAAATGTGTCAAGTATTTCCAAGAGAGTGGGAACAGGTGCGAGCCCATAAATATACACGTTGAAACTCCCCCTGGAGCTGCAGGCTGAAATAAGTAAGCTGTGCCGGTTAAAAGCCGTTATTGAATCAAGAAAAAATTTGGGTGGTACCGCGGACAGTCTTCTCGCCCCAAGAGAAGGACTGTCCTTTTTTTATACCGTAAACCAATGTCAAAATATTAAGATTTTTCATCCGGCCAATGAAAATCTGATATATAAATAAAATAAAAAATTAAAAATTAGGAGGAATTCAAAATGACAAGATTTTCAAACATGCCAGAATCGGCAAATTCAAGGAACTCAGGTGAAAGCCACAGAACAAGCACTTCAGTATATTCAGGAGGCCGCGAGTACTACAGCTATTTGAAGGACATGAAAAACGGCACTTCCGCTGAGAGCAGTGAATACTCATCAGCATTCATGATGTTCTAAAATATGCAGGGGAAATTGGAGACAGTAATAATTTGAGAGCAGAAGATATAACCATACTAATGCAGGCTTCCCTGCAGCTTCAGGGAAGCCTGTGATTATGATTAAGATACGGAAATAACGTTTCAGATGGCATATGCGCCATTGAGGGCGAGCACAATATAAACAGCAGCATAAAACGAGGAGGCAAAAATAATGGGAATGACAATGACACAAAAGATACTGGCTGCCCACGCGGGGCTGGACAGCGTGAAACCGGGCCAGCTGATTATGGCAAAACTGGATCTGGTGCTGGGTAACGATATAACAACGCCCGTAGCGATAAGGGAATTCAACAAGATAGGGGCCGCGCAGGTATTCGACAAGGAAAAAATAGCGATAGTACCTGATCACTTCACTCCGAACAAGGACATCAAATCAGCCGAGCAGTGCAAATGCTGCAGAGAGTTTGCAAACGATATGGAAATCAAAAATTACTTTGAGGTTGGGCAGATGGGTATAGAGCATGCCCTGATTCCGGAAAAAGGGCTCGCAGTTGCCGGCGACGTAATCATAGGCGCCGATTCACACACGTGCACTTACGGAGCTCTCGGCGCTTTTTCAACCGGCGTAGGAAGCACGGACATGGGTGCCGGCATGGCGAGAGGAGAGGCATGGTTCAAGGTTCCCGAAGCGATTAAATTCGAGATAACAGGAAAAATGGGTCCCTGGGTCAGCGGAAAGGATGTCATCCTTCATATAATAGGAATGATAGGAGTTGACGGCGCTCTCTACAAATCCATGGAGTTCTCAGGCGAAGGTTTGAAAAACCTTACTATGGATGACAGATTCACTATAGCCAACATGGCTATCGAGGCAGGAGCCAAAAACGGCATTTTCGCAGTTGACGAAAAGACTGTCGAATATATCAAAGAGCACTCGGACAGAGAGTATAAAATATACGAGGCAGACGAGGATGCGGAGTACGGCGAGGTAATAAAAATTGATCTCTCAAAGATCCGCCCTACGGTATCCTTCCCTCACATCCCTGATAACACAAGGACAATCGACGAGGTCGGCGATGTAAGGATAGACCAGGTTGTCATAGGTTCCTGCACGAACGGCAGGATCAGCGACCTGAGGGCTGCAGCCAGGGTGCTGAACGGCAAGAAGGTTAACAAGAACGTCAGGGCAATAATATTCCCTGCGACCCAGAAGATCTACCTTGAAGCGATAAGAGAAGGACTGATAGAGATATTCATAGAGGCCGGCGCTGTCGTGAGCACTCCGACCTGCGGACCTTGCCTTGGCGGACATATGGGTGTTCTGGCAGCCGGCGAGAGGGCGGTAGCCACAACCAACCGGAATTTCGTAGGGAGAATGGGGCATCCGGAAAGCGAAGTATACCTCGCAAGCCCGGCAGTGGCAGCCGCTTCAGCAATAACGGGAAGAATATCTTCACCAGAGGAGGTAGCATAGCATGATAGACGGAAAAGCAATAAAATACGGAGACAATGTGGATACCGATGTGATAATACCCGCTAGACACTTGAGCACTATAGATCCAGCGGAGCTTGCGTCACACTGTATGGAAGACCTGGATGCGGACTTCAACGACAAACTGTCCTGGGGGAGCATAATAGCCGCCGGAAAGAATTTCGGCTGCGGCTCCTCCAGAGAGCATGCGCCGATAGCCATCAAGGCTTCCGGAATCAAGTGCGTGATAGCCGAGAGCTTTGCCAGGATATTCTTCAGGAACGCCATCAATATCGGCCTTCCAATAATCGAATGCCCTGAAGCTGCTAGAGATATTGAGGAAGGCGACGAAATATCCATAGATGTCAAGACAGGAACCATCGTCAACAAGACAAAGAACAAGACGTACACAGCGCCTGCATTCCCGGAATTCATGGAGAAGATAATGGAAGCAGACGGATTAATAAAATACATCAAACAATCGATATAGGCGAGGAGACTTGGAAATGAAAATCACTGTTATCCGCGGAGACGGAATAGGTCCTGAGATAGTGGACCAGGCTATAAAAGCGTTACATTCTGTAGAAAAAAAATACAACTGCAAATTTGAATTCAGCGATGCGCTGATGGGCGGCTGCGCCATCGACGAAACGGGCGTACCCCTTCCCGAAGAGACAGTTGCATCCTGCAAAAGCAGTGCTGCTACACTATTAGGAGCAGTAGGCGGCCCGAAATGGGACAATCAGCCTGCAAACCTCAGACCCGAAGACGGCCTCCTTGGGCTGAGAAAAGCCATGGGTGTTTATGCCAACTTGAGACCTGCCACACTTTTCGAAGAGCTATCCGCTGCATCAAACCTGAAGGAAAGCGTTCTTAAAGGCGGACTGGATCTTCTTATTGTGAGGGAACTCCTAAGCGGAGCGTATTTCGGGAAAAAAGAAGTCGTTGAGATAGAAGGCGGCAAAAAAGCTACCGATGCAATTGAATATACAAGCCACGAGATAGAGAGAATCGCCAGAGTCGCTTTTGACATCGCCAGAGGAAGAAGCAGGAAGCTCACGCTGGTGGACAAGGCCAATGTCCTCTACACCTCAAGGCTCTGGAGGGAAGTCGTTGCGAAGGTTGCCGAGGACAACAAGGACATAAAGCTCAACTATATGTACGTGGACAATGCAGCCATGCAGCTGATAAACGACCCTCACCAGTTTGACGTGATACTGACCGAAAACATGTTCGGCGATATTTTGAGCGACGAGGCCTCAATGCTAACCGGCTCGCTAGGGATGCTTCCTTCCGCCAGTCTCGGCGATAACTCGGTTGGGATATACGAACCCTGCCACGGTTCAGCACCTGACATTGCAGGACAGGACAAGGCAAACCCTATCGCAACAATAATGAGCGCAGCGATGCTGCTCCGGTACAGCCTGAAGATGGAGGATGCTGCCGAATGCGTGGAAAAAGCTGTCGCGAAAATAATCAGCAAAGGTTACAGAACGGTTGACATAATGGAGGAAGGAAAATTATTGGTAGGTACGAAAGCAATGGGAGACCTTATAGCTGCAGAAATTTAAAAGAGAAACTCTGTGCGATAATCCGCACAGAGTTTCTCTTTTTGCTTATATGCATCTCTTTAATTTCTTGGATGTTATTTTTGCATCTACAAGCCCGTCTGCGTTGCTTATCTGCACCTTGGTTCCATTATCAGAGTACTGGAGGTCTACCAGTGCAAATCCTATGCCTTTCTTCGCTTTTGGTGAAAAATGGCCAAGCGCAACAACTCCGACCTTCTTGTCGTTTGCCATGATAGCCGACCCCCTTCGAGGCACTTCCCTTTTGCTGTTTACCTGGAAAGCGACAACCGCCCTTTTGATTCCTTTGCGGTGCTGTTTGACAAGTGCATCCTTTCCTACAAAGTCCTCCTTGTCAAGCCTGATAAACGTATCCAAACCCGCCTCTATAGGGGTAATATCCCCGATCAGCTCATCTCCGTACAGAGGCAGCTTCGCTTCGTATCTGAGTACGTTTCTGGTTTCGATACCTACAGGCACAATGCCTTCCAGTATGCCTGCATCCATGATGCCGTCTATCACCTTATTCGCATCACTCCAGTTTGCATATATGTCATAGCCGTCTTCACCATTGTAGCCCATTTTAGCAACAAGACACACGCTGTTTCCAATCTCAACCTTGTCCCTGATGCTGAGATAGTTCATATCCTTAATGTTATCTCTTGTCAGCTTCTGCAGTATTGCAGTTGATTTCGGTCCGTGGATTGCAATGTGGTAGAGTTTTTCCGACAGATTGTTTATGCTCAGATCGTGGTACCTTTTCCTGTTTATAAGCCATTTGAAGGTTTTCTCAACATTTCCTGAAGATATTATAATGAAATAGTTGTCCTCGCTGAATCTGTAAAGCACAAGAGCGTCCATTACCGATCCGTCAGGATAGCACATAAGCGTGTGGACACCCTGGTTGTCGAACAAGGTGCCGATATCGGCTGTCACGAGGTTCTGGATGTACTTGTAGGCATCCTTTCCCTTTACCTGGATTTTGCCTATTCTGGGCAGATCAAATAGCCCCGCTGACTTTTTCACGGCTTTGTATTCCTGTTCAATCCTTACTGCTTCGTTGGTTTGCATAAAATATTCCTCCCGTTTTATAATTCAGCAAATCAAAAAGATCATGGAACGCTAAAAGCATTCACATGATCTCTGTTATGTAACCTGAGAGCTTTGACACATAAGCGCCTTTCCCCTACGGTTCTCTATTGCGAAAATAAGATTTTCAGAGTTTCGTCCAGCTACAGTTCTCTTACCTGATAGTTTCTAACAAGTCTGTGTAAACTTATTATTGCCTCTTCGGTTAACATTATTGTTATCTCCTGCAGCCGTCATCCGACTTTATTCAGTTTTGCCAATATCATTATAACAAAATTTGCACGCTAAGTGTATACATTATTCATCTTTTTTTATATTTAACAAATCCGTTACATATTTCTGAGTATTGCCAGGCTGCCTCTTATTCCGCTTCATAATAGTCGGGATAGTTTAGAGCGAATTTTGATCCGAGCTCCTGAACCCTTTCTTTTATGGAATCCAGCGCAGACATGTTCTCCGCATTTTCCGCGACTTCATTTATCAGGCCTCCGACTATATCCATTTCGGCTTCCTTCATTCCTTTTATAGTCATCGCCGTCGCTCCGATCCTGACACCGCTTGATATCATAGGCGGCTGAGGATCGTTAGGGATCTGATTCTTGTTCACGGTTATGCCGACATAGTCAAGGGCTGTATCAAGCTGAAGGCCGGTGATATTTTTAGGCCTGACGTCCACGAGCACCAAATGGTTGTCGGTGCCGCAAGTGACAAGCCTGAAACCACGAGCTGTGAGGGCTTCACCCAGCCTGCACGCATTTTTCACTACCTGCTTCATCGTATCCCTGTATTCATCAGTCAGCGCCCTTTTAAATGTGAATGCTTTGGCTGCCATTATGTGAGGATGCATTGATCCCTGAGCTCCCGGGAAAGTTCCTTTGTCGAGTTTTTTTGCAAATTCTTCCTTGCACAGGACAAATCCGCCTCTTGCCCCGGCGAGTGTCTTAGTTGTTGTTGACGTTACGAAGTCTGCATAAGGCACAGGGCTCGGGTGGACACCTGCAGCAATAAGCCCTGCTACATGGGCCATATCCACCATGAAATATGCACCGGCAGACTTGGCTATGCTGCCCATCCTCTCATAGTCTATGAACCTGGGATAAGCGCTCGCACCTGCGATCAGGAGTTTAGGCCTGAATTCCATAGCCAGCTTTTCAACTTCGTCGTAATCTATCCGTTCGGTTTCAGCGCTGCAGCCGTAGGACATTGTTTCATAAGTCTTTCCGGAGAAGTTCGCCTTGCTTCCATGGGTAAGGTGCCCGCCCTGGTCAAGCCTCATTCCCATTATCCTGTCCCCAGGCTTCAGGATTGCCGCATAGACGCATTGGTTGGCATTGGAGCCGGAATGCGGCTGAACAGATGCATGGTCTGCCCCGAAAAGTTCTTTCGCCCTTTCTATGCAAAGAGTCTCAAGCTCGTCCAGATGCCTGTAGCCTGCATGATACCTGTTCCCCGGAAACCCCTCCATAGTCTTGTTTGTGAAAATGCTGCCCTGAAGTTCAAGGATTTCAACAGGAACATAGCTTTCTGATGCGATCATTTCAACGCCTGTCTTCTGGCGACCCCACTCCCTCATTATGATATCGTAAAGTTCCTTATCACTTTTCCTTACGCTTCTTAACATTGCCTCTACCTCCGTTTTCCAAAAATTCTATCAATTCAATTATCACACAACAAATCGTTTACACAAATCAATAGGATTGACCTCTTATTGGACTGGATTGAACAGAACACAAAAAAGAAACCTATGCCGCTGCAGTATGCAGAAACATAAGTTTCAGATATCCTATTCATTCTATTCCCTACCCTTGTACTCGTTCGGGGTTATCCCTGTGGATTTTTTGAACATCCTGTAGAAGTAATTGAGGTTATTGTAGCCCGCCTTATAGGCTACCTCCTTGATTGTAAGATCAGTCTCCTTAAGCAGCTCTTTCGCTTTTTTTATCCTCAGGTCATTCAGATATGCGCTGAAGTTTGTATTGTTGTATTTTTTGAACATCCTGGCTATGTAGCTGGAACTTGTATGGAACTTCTCCGCACACTGCTGCAGCTGTATTTCTTCCTGATAGTTGCAGTTAACATATTCAATTATCTGGTCGAACAGGCTGTTCAATGACTTGCTGTAGCACAGTATCCTTTCAACAGACTCCAGAAAAAGCTCCGGCTCTACCGGTTTCAGCAGGATATCCTTTGCTCCGAGTCTCAATGCTGTCTTGGCATATTCGAAGTAGTCATACGCTGTGACAATTATGAAATCTGTTTTGCATTTTGGATCTCTGCTAACTTTTTCGATTACCTCCAGGCCGTTCATCACAGGCATTTTTATGTCTATGAATGCGATATCCGGATTTTCCCTGGTTATAAGTTTAAATCCCTCATCTCCCGAAAACGCCTCTCCTACGACTTCTATAGGCAAATCATACCTGCCGATCAGGTATTTTATAATCTCCACGGATAACTCCTCGTCATCCACAATAACCGCAGTTCTCACGCTACACCCCGCAATCCTTTCACACGCTGTAAATTATCTTTACAGAGGTTCCTTTCCCTTGTTCGCTTTCAATTATGAATTCGAAGTCTTCCTCAAGGAAGAGCATAAGCTTCGAATAAACCATCATGAGCCCTCTTATTTCATACTTCTCGTAGTTGATGATTTTTTCTCTAAGTTTTTCCAATGTATCCGCATCCATCCCCGCGCCATTATCCATAATTTCAATAACAACCATTCTTCCGCATCTTTTGCCAGAGATCTTAACTTCCATTTCGCTTTTCGTATCCCTGAAGCCATGGATGAAGCAATTTTCTACAACAGGCTGAAGACAGTTAAACGGGATGTTCGCACTATATATTTCCGGAGAGATGTCTGTTATCACTTTGAGCTTCTCCCCGCACCTGAGTTTCTGAAGATTCGTGTAATTCTGGATGTACTGCAGCTCATCCCTGAGGGGAACAAACTGCTTTTCATTTGTAGATATATACCTGAGCATCCCTGAGATGTCGATTATGGACCGGTATGTTTCGAAGGCTTTTTCCTTAACAGCCATCCCAGCCAGCGCATTCAATGTGTTGAACAGGAAATGATTGTTTATCTGTATGTTCAGCATTTTTTCTTTAGTCGATTTTAATGTGGCCTCGAAAGCGAGTTCCTGATTTTTGAAAATATAATAGTTCTGTATGCTTTCGCTGAGTTTTTTCAGCTGCATCAGGATGGCAGTAACCGTTCCCTTGGGTACTATATTTTCACCTGAACCGGAACTCTCACCCGTAGTCCTGATATGCCCTCCGATTATTACCCCAATCAGTTTGGACCTGATAACGATAGGTGTGCTGATTACAGTAAGTCCGTACGGGCATATGTATGCTGATGAATTTGCATAGTGGGGCGGATTGTATTCACTCTTCAGGCTGTAAATCGGGCAGATCCGGTTTTCGCAGTAAGCCTCACATTCCGCCCTGCAGGTCAGCGGGTAATCTTTCCCCTGGATTACCAGGTTGCCTTCTGCATCAAAAACGGCTACAGGCATGTTCAAAGGACTGGCCACTGTATCGTATATATACCTTATCTCATCATTGAGCCTGATGATGTCGCCAGACTGGCCTTTATCCTCAGATTCGGGCAGCTGCTCCTGTCTGATCGGAACGCTCATGTCATAATTTGCAGGAATAGAAATCAGAAGATGCTTAATCGGCAAATTCCGGTTATTTATGGTCTCATGGATCGTTCCAGCCTCCATGTGGTATATCTGCCTAGGCTTCATCTCGCTGACTTTGTTCCCGATGAGCTGGATTCCCTCTCCTGAAAGCACATAGATAAACTGTTCATCGCCGTAGTGTATGTGCTTGTTCTGCCTCTTGTTTGGCAGAATAGTTGTAATCCCGATACTCATGTTGTTCAAAGTGCTCTGCGGATCAGGCTCGTAGATCCATTCTATATGTCCCCAATCGAAATACTGCATATTCTTGCCCATTACATTCTTACTCCCTGACGAGAACCTTTTCTATTTCCGCGATGTACATTATGTGGTAATCCTTGTTGGGGTAGTTAACGCTCTCAACGCTTTTATCAACAAAGCATTCAGGCTCAAATTTCTGTGCATACATCTTCCTGCAGACGAGAACAACACTGGCCTCCACAAAGCAAGGCGCATCAGCACCCTCCAGAAGTGTGAGTCCGGATTTCGCCATCTTGTCCTCCTGCCTCCCGGATACAGATCCCAGATACTTAAGCTTCTCTTTATAGCTTTCATCATAGAAGGACAATGAGAATTTTTCTGACGAATCGACAAACTCCCTCGTGTATCTCTGCGGGCGGAGGAACACATATGCTACATTCTTGTTCCAGATAACGCCGAGCCCGCCCCAGGAAGCCGTCATAGCATTGACCTTGCCTTCCTTCTCTGCCGCTACGAGCATCCAGTCCGTCCCTATCATTTTGAAAGGATTTTCATTGATTTCCTGTACAGATATCTCCTTGAATCGTTTCATCCAAACCACTCCAATCACCAAAATTGTTCATAACCATATTTTACATATTTGCCTGCCTTTAATCAAGTTAAGCCAAAAAATAAAAATACAGATCGAGTCTGTATTTTTGCGAGGGGTATTTGTACCTGAGCATGTGTGTGCGGTTTCTGCTGCAGGCACTTTTAGAAGGGTATGGCATTAACATTATCCGGGCACTGCATTGCGCTGTACTATAGCACATGTCAGCCAATGTAGTACAATTCATATCATATCACACACCTTTGGTGTATTTCAATACCGTTTTCTTCAATTGCTTATATTTTGTGAAAATTTCGCGCCTGCAATTACTTGGGTAGGCTTTGTCCCCGCAGCCTCCGCCAGCACATTCTGCAATCCGGCCCGCCGATCACTTGCGTTATCATTTTATGAGATCCTGCAGCTCCGCCTTTGCCGCCTTCAGAAGGTCTTCTACTTTCAGTTCAATCTGCGTGCCTATCCTCCCTCCGCTCACTATAATATCCTCAAGCGAATCCGCACCGGCATCCACGAATGTCCCGTAATCCTTTTTCATGCCCACGGGAGAGCACCCTCCCCGTACGTAGCCAGTCACCTTCTGTATATCTTTGACCGGTATCATCTCAACCTTCTTTTCCCCTGCAGCTCTGGCTGATTTTTTCAGATCCAGCTCTTCTTTTACAGGTATGACGAACACATAATAACTGCCGCTGCCGCCCTGGCAGACCAGTGTTTTGTAGACTAGCGACGGATCCTTCCCTATCTTTTCAGCCACCGAGACTCCGTCTATCTTCCCGTCGCCGCTGTCGTATGTGTTCATTTTGTACGCAATTTTTTTCTGTTCGAGTATCCGCATGGCGTTTGTTTTTGACTGTGCCATAATCAAGTCCCCCTTATCAAGCTTTTTGCCTTATTATATAGATTATAACTTTAAGGACTCAACGCTTCAAGAATTAATGCTTGACATTCCCGGAATACGAATAGTATAATACTAAACATAATCCTTTGAACAGGAAGAGTACCTATAAAGTTTAGTTTCAGAGAGTTGAGGATGGTGTGATCTCAATACGAAAGCCTATAGCGAATGGACCTGGTAGGAGTAAGCCGAAATCCAAGGTTACCCTTTGAGAGTAGTACTTAACGTGAGCCGCCCGTTACAGCGGATAGGATATGAAAGTATCTGAAAATGAGATATGCTCCATCGGAGCATAAATTAGGTGGCAACGCGGATATACTTCGCCCTATGTTATAGGGCGGGGTTTTTTTTATTTTTAAAAGGTGGTGATGGAAATGGTTTGAACTGAAGATTTGTCTGACTGGATTAACAATATCTTTAAAATTAAAGGAGAGATTTGTAATTATGAATTTAAGAAAAATGATTCTGACTTCACTGTTTCTAGCACTGGGACTTGTACTTCACCAGGCCATGCCTCCGATACTGTTCGGAATGAAACCGGACATAATGATATGCATGATGTTTATCGCCATACTTCTTAACAAGGATGAATACAGGATGACTATCCTGATCGGGATTATCGGCGGATTGTTCGCAGCCATGACAACCACTTTCCCCGGCGGACAGCTTCCTAACATAATAGATAAGATGGTAACCGCAAACTGCATCTTCTTCCTCTACAAGGCCCTTGATAAAACGGCCAGCGACCAGGTTAAGGTTGTAATCGCAGCAGTAGCCGGAACACTCGTAAGCGGCACCGTATTCCTTGGTTCAGCCGCGCTGATTGTCGGACTCCCTGCTCCGTTCACTGCTCTTATGCTGGCTGTAGTACTTCCTGCAACCGCAATGAATGCCATTGGCTGCTCCGTGCTTTACAACGCAACGGTAATATCTCTTAAGAGAGTCAGGGTTTACTAGAAAGAAAGGGCCACACGCCCCGGAATATTTACCGGCGGCTGTGGTCCCATTTATGTTCTATTCAAAATCCTTGTAGAGCAGGCTCGGCTGCACCCCTTCGTTGTTCTGGTACTTCCCGCTGCAGTACTGGTCATATTCGCCTTCAACGCTGTGATAGTATATCTGGCAGATTTCAACGCCCGGATAGATCCTGATAGGCTGGACGCAGAAAATCTCAAGGGTCCAGAAGCCCTTAAAACCGACATCTCCGAAGCCGGCCGTAACATGTATGAATAGACCCAGCCTTCCGATCGAAGACCTGCCCTCTAGCATGGGGACATAATTGTCCGTTGCGGTGTATTCCACCGTCCTTCCGAGATAAAGCTTCCCTGGTTCGAGCAAGAGCCCCTCTTCAGGGATGACGATCTTTTTGACCTTGTTCTGCTTTTTCATGTCGAGGACATCCTCATCGTACACGAGAAGTTCGTCGTGAAGTTTCAGGTTGTAGCTGTTCGGATTGAGCTGCTTTTCGCTGAATGGCTCAATGACTATTTCTTTACCGATTTTGTTCTTGATCTCCCTGCCTGATAGTATCAATTGCATTTCCCCCTTAAACTTTTGTTGTCTTATGCATATTCAATGAACCGGAGCGCAAAATTTTTGGCATCCAGTAAATCCTTCTCATTTGGCCTCCCCTTCGAAACACCGCCGACAATTTTCAGAAGCCCGTAATCTGTAAAGCCTCTGCAGGCGAAGCCGCCCAGAACCTCGAAGCCCTTTCTTCTCAGCTCCTGCAGCATAACGCTGTTCTCCCCGGACTTCCCAAAGCCGCAGGTCGTGAACACGAATGCCTTCTTGCCGAGATTGCCCGGAAGCTTTTCGATGAAGCTCATCATGGCAGCATCAGGCCTTCCGCCGTATATGCCGCTGCCGAAGCCGATAAGATCGTAATCCTCCAGCTTAACGCCATCAGCTTCACCGATCTTCACCAAGTCTGCTCTTATCGCTTCAGCCATGGCTTTTGCCACCTTCTCGGTGTTCCCTTTATGGAATGAGGAATAAATTATCAGCTTTTTCATCAAATTCACCGCCTGGTTTATAGTTTGATAATATTATACTATGCAGTTAGCTTAGATTCATCTTTTTTCCGATAATCCTTTCCCAGCATCCCTCAATGGTCTCTCGCGCCGACTTTCCGGTTCTTGACACAAGGACCAGTATGGATCCCCTTTCAGATAGGCCGGAAGCCGAGTATTCAACCCTTCCATCCATAACATCCACAAGGTTCCAGCCATCCTCCAGCTTAAAATATCCCTTTATCCTGTAGCAGACCTTCGAAGCCTCCTTGAGGAACCTGCTGAGCTCCGACTTTTTCAGGTCTCCATCATATCTCAGGATCATGTGTTCAGGCTTGCTTTCCAACGCTTCAGCCTCATCCTCGCAGGCTTTTGCATGGATGCCGAGAAGATCCTCTCCGAGGAAGCTATAATCGAACTTACCGAACTGCGATTCCTGTACGGTAACATCTTGATTCACGTCTGATATTTTCACCCTGATCCTCTCCAAGGTCTTTTTTCCTACAAGGTCTCTCTTGTTTATCACCGCAAGCTGGCAGTGCTCAAGCTGCTTCTTGACGACATCCTGGTTTTCCAGCTGGTCCAGGAAGTAAAGTCCGTCAATTATGCAGATTGCTCCCTTGTACTTATAAACATCGCCTTTCCTTTCAGCAACCGCATCCATGACCCTGCAGAAGTTGTCCGGATCTATACTGCCCTGCTTCTCTATGAAAAGGTACTTCAGGGAATGGTCCGCCATTTCCGCCATGGCGTTTATTATGTCGGAGCTTTTGCAGGAGCAGGAGATTGAGCCGTTTTTTCTGACCGTAAAGTTAATGCCGTTCTTTCTGAATACCTTCCCATCCCCCGGGACCCTTCTGAGCTCGCTGACTATTATGCCTATCTTCTCTTCAGACAAGTATGCTGACATGTTTTTCAGGAAAGAGCTCTTTCCTGAACCTGCGAAACCGCACAGGATGTATATCTTCGTTTTTTCACTCATGGCTTGCCTCCAAATAAATTCTTAAATATATATCATTATAGCATAAAAGGGAGGCAAAATAATTCGCCACCCTTTCATCAATGAATATTAACTTTTAGATTTCTTTTACCGCGCCTATTTTACTATCAGATCCAGCGCCTGTTTAAGGTCTGCAATGATGTCTTCCACGTCTTCAAGGCCTACTGCAAGCCTAACCAGACCGTCGCTTATTCCTGCGGCCTGTCTTTCCTCACATGTGTAAGGCGAGTGTGTCATTGAAGCAGGGTGCTGGATCAGCGTTTCAGCATCTCCCAGCGAAACAGCCAATGTACAAACTTTTACGTTGTTCATGACCACTTTTCCTTCTTCTACTCCGCCTTTTAGCTCGAATGCAATCATCCCCCCCGGTAATGACATTTGCTTCTTTGCTAATTCATACTGCGGGAAGCTCTTTAATCCAGGATAGTAAACTTTATCTACTGCAGGATGAACTTCCAGGAACTCTGCAACCTTCATTGCATTTTCACAGTGCTTTTCTACTCTGAGCGAGAGCGTTTTCATTCCTCTCGCAATCAGGTATGCATCGAACGGGCTTAATACAGCTCCGGTCATGTCTTTTATTCCGAAAAGCCTTACGTTGTCTACGAATTCCTGCTTTCCGCAAACGAAGCCGGCTATAACATCTCCGTGTCCGTTCAGGTATTTTGTTGCAGAATGAAGAACAACATCGGCACCGAATTCTATCGGCCTCTGAGTGTATGGCGTGCAGAACGTATTGTCTACCATTACTATACAGCCCTCAACCTTGTGAGCTATTTTTGATACAGCTTCCATGTCGGTTATTTTTAATGTAGGATTTGCAGGAGTCTCAAGGTATACAACCTTTGTATTAGGTCTCATAGCCTTTTCAAGCGCTCCCAGGTCTGAAGTGTCTACGAATGTAACTTCCACGCCGTATCTTGTAAGCCCATGGCTCAAAAGTGCAAATGTGCAGCCGTACAGGGTTTCATCGGCAACAACATGGTCTCCTGCTTTCAAAGCAGTCCACAATGCAGCTGATATAGCGCCCATTCCCGATGCTGCTGACATGCAGGCTTCAGCGCCTTCCAGAATAGCAAGCTTTTCTTCCACAACAGAGTTGGTTGGATTTCCAAGTCTCGAGTAGATGTATCCCGGCTCTTTTAATGCAAATCTATCTCCACCCTGCTCTGCTGAATCAAAAACAAAGGTTGAAGTCTGATATATAGGAGTTGCAAGTGCTCCGAATGCATTCTTGGTTACTCCTCCATGAATTGCCCTTGTTGAAAAACCCATTTTCTCTACAAAATCTCTTTTCATACAATACCTCCAAAAAATTTACTTATGCTGTATATTAGAGCAAGAAGCGTGCCAAGCATTCGAAGCAAGGAACAGGGCCAAACAAAAGAAAAGCGGAAATATATATTTCCACTTTCAGCATTTAAACGGTTACATTAGTTTCCTTGTGGCAATTTTTATTGCCACTCTATGTTGTATTTCTTTATTTTGTTTATTATCGTGGTATGGGATACACCCAAAGCTTTTGCGGTCTTCCTTATGGTCTTGTTTTTTTCAAGGGAGTTCATGATCTTCTCCTTTTCGAAGATATCAACCGCCTCGCTCAGCTTTATCTCACCGCTCACAGTGTGGTTCTCGAACTTCTGCGGGATTTCGCTGCCGATGTTCAGTATCAGGTCATCTTCTGTCAGGATGTTTTTCTCGCAGATATTCATCGCCCTCTCTATCACATTCTGAAGCTCCCTTACGTTTCCAGGCCAGTCATGCTGGAGAAGCCCGTTTATGAAGTCGGCGTTGGCTCCCTTGATATCCTTGAAAATCCTGCCGTTGATCTTTTCTATAAAAAATGAGACCAGGCCAGGGATGTCCTCAAGCCTTTTTCTCAGCGGCGGAATAAATATCGGGAAAACATTAAGCCTGTAGTAGAGGTCCTGCCTGAATTTGCCCTCCTTGACCATGGCTTCAAGATCCCTGTTCGTAGCCGTTATGAGCCTCACGTCCACATCTTCTTCCTTATTGCTGCCCAGCTTCCTGATCTTGTTCTCCTGCAGCACCCTGAGAAGCTTTGCCTGCAGAGAAAGGGACAGCTCCCCTATCTCGTCCAGAAAGAGAGTGCCTCCGTCCGCCTCCTTGATAAGTCCATCCCTCGCCGAGACAGCTCCCGTGAAGCTTCCCTTCTCGTAACCGAAAAGCTCGCTCTCTATCAGATTTTCCGGCAGTGCTGCACAGTTGATTGTGACGAAGCTTTCGTCCTTCCTAGGGGAAAGGTTCTTGATAGCTTTCGCAAAAAGCTCCTTGCCCGTGCCGCTCTCCCCCCTAAGGAGAACCGTTGAGTTCCCTTTCGCCACAGTTGCGGCCAGGTTCTTCACCCGTTCAAACACGAGGCTGCTCCCGACAATCTCAGAGAAAGCCCCCTTTTCCGTCGAGGTCACTGCGTTGACGAGCTTGATCACTTTGTTTATATCCTTGAGCGTAGCCACTCCACCCACGGTTACATTCGCATCGTTCTTTATCGCTCTGCCTGTCGTTATGTAATGCACCTGGCCCCTGTCATTCTGCAGAATGAGCTCCACATTGTCGTAATTCTTGCCCGTCTTAAGCAGATCCATCAGCGGGGGATTCACGTTCAGCAGGTCTATGAGCTCCATACCCAGCACTTCCTCCTTGCTGTACCTGAACAGCTCTTCACAGTATTTGTTGAATATCTCGATCTTGCAGTCCCTGTCCACCATCAGGATGCCTTCATCCACTGTGTCTATAACAGCCAGAAGCTTTTTTTCATTCTTTTCGTATTCCAGCAGGTCTGTTTCCGCAACCGTCTCCACGTCTTCAATGTCCTGGAGCTTTTTAATCACTTCTTTTTTCTGTTCCCCGGTTATCTCGTGGATTTTGATGTTCACCTTCCCCGGGAAAACCTCCACCGAGACCAGGCTGATGCCTTTTTTGGAGATCGCATTAAGTATGTCAACCGTAATGCCTACTCTGTCCTTAGCTGTTATTGCGAATCTGGTGTGCATATTCCACCTCCCGTTTTTATGCTTCCGAACGGGACAGCTTTTTCCTGCTGCCGTTCAGAATCTTGACCATGAGCCTTACAGTTGTTGCGGAAAACATTATTCCAAAAGCGATGGCTCCTCCCGCAGCCATTGTCTGCATTCCGATCACCAGAGCTTCAGAATAGTTCTGCAGTACAATGGCGTTTATGGTAAGGTACGCCTTCAGGCCCGGAACCAGCGGGAATATCCCCGGTATGGAGAATTGTATTGCCGGAGTCTTCAGAAGCCTTGCCATGACCTCGCTGTAGATACCCACAACAAAAGCACCAAAGAACGATGCGAGGATTATGCTAGGCATATACAGATTATAGACAAGAAGGTATGCCGCCCATCCGAAGGCTCCGCAGAAACCTGTCCAAATAATTTTCTTCCTGTCTATGTTGAAGAGGATTACAGGGAATATGCTCCCGAAGAAAGCCAGTATCACCTGTTTTATCATGGCTTCACCCCTGTCCCGACTGTAAGCGCCGCTCCGATGCCTGCTCCGACAGCAGTAATGATGAGCATAGCTTCCCCGAATTTAGTGAAACCGGAGGTGAAATCTCCGTAAATAATATCCTTTATCCCGTTTGTAAGCGGCACTCCCGGCAGCAGTATCATTATGGCACCTGTTATGATGCTGCCTTTGCTCAGGATAGGAAGCATGCCCTCCGCAGCGATACTGGCCATGCCTATAATAAAGCCTGAGAAGAAGAATTCGAAAAACTGGAAAAACCCAAGCTTAGATACCTTCTCCATCATGAAATAAATAAAGACGCTTATTGCCGCGGCGGCAATCGAATCGTAGATCGTCCCGTTGAAGAAAAGCGAATAGACGAAGGAGGTCATGCTCGCGGCAAGGATCCTCACGGGAAGGCTGAACTCCGGAGCGTTTTCAATCCCCTTCAGCATCTTTACAGCCTCGTCGTAATCCATGCTGTTTTTCTTGAAATCCCTCGAGAAGGAGTTGATCAGCTCTATCCTGTACAGGTCCACTCCGGCATTCCTGACTTTTTTAAGCGACGTCATTTTCTCCCCGCTGCTGTCAAGCACAGAAACCATGACTCCCTTTGCAGTTGTTATGCATTCGCATTGCAGGTCATACGCAGCGCATATCCTTTCGATCGTCTCCTCTACCCTGTAAGTTTCCGCACCATTTTTCAGCAGTATCTGTCCAGAGGAAAGCGCGATTTCCAAAACCTGTTTTGTTTCCATAATTGTCCCCTTATTTGTCAAGCAGCTCGAAAAGAACCTGGGTCCCCTTGTTCTCCTTGTTCTCCCTTACTATCTCGTCATAAAGCGATTTAGAAAGCTCAAGCCCCGGTGTCCACAAGCCCATTTTCTCAGCCTCGGCGAGCGCTATGTTCATGTCCTTGACCATGTGCTTCACATAAAAGCCCGGCTCAAAATCACCCTTAATCATTCTCGGCGCAAGGTTGCTCAGAGACCAGCTTCCTGCCGCTCCGGCGCCTATGCTTTCCAAGACTTTTGAAGGATCAAGGCCTGCTTTTTTTGCATAGACCATAGCCTCGCTCACCCCGATCATGTTCGAAGCGATCGCTATCTGATTGCACATCTTTGTGTGCTGTCCTGCGCCGGCTCCTCCCTGCAGGATTATGTTCTTGCCCATAACCTGGAGAACCGGCATCATTTTTTCGAAGGCGTCCTTGTCGCCGCCAACCATTATCGTCAGAGTTGCGTTTTTAGCCCCAACGTCTCCGCCCGAAACCGGCGCATCCAGGGAATGTATTCCTTTAGCCTTCGCTTCGTCGTATATCCTCTTGGCAAGGGACGGTTCCGAAGTCGTCATGTCGATGACATATGACCCTTCCTTTGCATTTTTCAGGATTCCCTTTTCTCCCAGGTATACTTCCTCAACATCCTTGGGGTATCCGACCATGGTAATAACCACGTCAGCCTCTTTCGCCACCTCAGCAACCGTATCCTTCCACACCGCCCCGTTCTCCACCAGCGAATCTGTGCTCGATTTCGTCCTGTTGTAGACGAGAACCTGGTAGCCTGCCTTAAGCAGGTGAGAGGCCATGCTCTTTCCCATAACCCCTATTCCTATAAAACCTATTGTGTTTTTTGTTTCCATATTGCCTAATTCCTCCTTTTTAATAATTTTCTTTTTTATATTTCTCGTAGAATTCCGGTATGTGCTTACTTTAATGTTGTTGTCAGGCTGCCTATTTTTTCAATGCCGACTGTGATCTTGTCCCCGGATTTCAACCAGACCTGCTGACATTCAGGGTAACCCAGCACCACTCCGTCCGGGGTTCCTGAGTAGATGACATCTCCAGGTTTCAGAGTCATGAATTGCGAGATGTAACTAACTATTGTTGCGCAGTCAAAAATCATGAAGCTCGTGTTTGATGACTGGAGAGTTTTTCCGTTGACCTCACATTTTATTTCGAGATTGTTAGGATCAATCTCATCTGAAGTCACCAGATATGGGCCCATGGGAGCAAATCCGTCGCAGGTCTTTCCTAGAAGCCACTGTCCGCTGACAAACTGAAGATCCCTTGCCGAAAGGTCATTCCCCGCTGTGTACCCGAATACATAGGTCAGAGCATCTTCTTTAGGTACGTTTTTAGCCTCTTTTCCTATGACTATTACAAGCTCCGCTTCGTAGTCGAATTTATTCGCAGCCTTAGGGAGTTCAACGACGTCATTGTGAGCCGACAGGGCGTTGTTGAATTTGCTGAAGAGTATAGGCGCCTCAGGTACCTTCATTTCACATTCAGCCGCATGAGGTTTGTAGTTTAATCCTATGCAGAGGATTTTTTCAGGATTTAATATACAAGGCGCATATACCATGTTCTTCTCGCTTACGGTATCATCGTCCTTTTTCATTATCTCCTTCAATTCGCTTAGCGCTTTTTCTCCCCCCGCTATAACCTGCTCCATGGTAACTGGCGCCTTCATGGAATTCGCGTATGCAGCCTTCTCAACGTCTATTACACCTTTTTGCGTTTTTATGCCCAGACGGATCTCATTTCCCTTTTTAAAGTTAAGCAGCTTCATTTTTTCCCTCCTTGTTTGTCATATGTAACTATATTATATGCTAAATATTCTGCCGATGCCAACACATTCCGAATCCAATATCCGATATGGCAGGCAACCATAAATTACCAGTGACGCAAATAAAAAAAGAGGCTTCCTCAGTTTTCACTGAAGGCAAGCCTCGATTCTTCTGTTGTTATTCTTATTAAAGGATAACTATGTTTTCTGCCTGTGGTCCTTTTGGTCCTTTAACTACTTCGTATGATACGTTCTGACCTTCTTCAAGAGTCTTGTATCCATCCTTCTGGATCTGTGAGAAGTGTGCGAAAACGTCGTTTCCGTCTTCTCCTGTGATAAATCCAAATCCTTTTTCTCCATTAAACCATTTAACTGTACCGTTCATTATGTGTACCTCCGAAATTTTAAATATTTCTTAAATCCTTGTAATAATCCACAAATAAAATCTAGATATCACATTTTTGAAGTGGTACTTGATATATTTTTGTTGCATTATTAACTACTAATTTAAGCTTCCAATATAGGATAACACATCATTTCACAAATTACAAGTATCCCGAACAATTTTAAACCATAAATCAGTATAATACTTCCAGATTCCTGCCAAACACTTTCCTGAAATCCTTCCCGCATTTCAGAGAAATCACGCTCCCGGGTTCGGATGCCTTCCCTGAAACAAGGTTTATCTTAACCCTGTCTTCTTTTTCAGAGCAGTGCATCGCTTCCACGCTTCCATATTCGTTCCTGTCAAGCTCCTCAGCTATTCTGACAAACAGGCTCAGCTTTTTCACAGCTTCATAATCGCTTTTGTCCATGTAAAGCTTGTATTCGTTCCAGTCTTTCTTGAGGCTCTCGCTCCTGTGCATCCCTATTATGAAGGCGCAGATGACAAGCTCCCTGTTGTTAATACCGTTTATCCCGGAATTGAGGGCAAGGTAAAAGCCGTGGCTGTGGTGGTTATAGTAATCGAGATAAAGGCCTATGTCGTGGAGCAGCGCCCCCACTTCCAGCAGCTTTCTATATTTCCTGCCCAGCCCGTGCAGCTCCTGGAGCTGGTCGTACATCTCCAGAGACAGTTTTCTGATGTGGTAGCTGTGCTGGATGCCTGCATCATACTTTTTCAGCGTATTGAAGATGCTGTGCTGGAGCACGTTTGTTACGATCTCGTCCTTGAATCCAAGCTTTTCCAGATACTGTTTGAAGAAGACACCCTCCCTGAGACCGTTACCGCTGACAACAAGCATTGGGGAATCTATGTATTCCATAAGCACTTTCAGCGGCACAAGCCCTCCCGAGATGATGTCGGCCCTGTCCTTCTGGAGACCTGAAATTTCCTTTCTTTCGCTGATTGTTGCTGCGGTGACTTTCGCGTATACCTCCTGGACCTCGCATGGTTCCATGATGTAGTTGTGGAGCCCCTCTATGAAATAACCTTTTTCCCTCTTGTTGATCTTCGCCACCGTTCTTACCGAGCCTCCCAGCCCAATAACGGGAAGTCCGGCAGCATCGTCCAGCCAGCCCAGGCCTCTCAGCTTGTCTCTTATGATCTTTTCAAGGTTCCCTAGCTTTCCAACCTCCGTCTCTCCCTTGCCCAGGAACTTCTCAGTCATGTTGACGGCTCCGAAGGGTATGCTAACGGAATTCCTTACCCTTCTCTTTTCCACACGGATAATCTCCGTGCTTCCCCCGCCTATGTCGAGGATCACGCAGTCGTCGACGTCTATTGTATTTATCACGCCCAGGTAGTCGTAATATGCTTCCATCTCTCCGGGTATTACATCGAACTTGAAGCCCGTTTCAGCAGCAACCTTCGCGATGAATTCTTCACCGTTGGCAGCATTTCTGACACCTGCAGTTGCCACGGCTATTGTGTTTTCAACATCGTAGTATTCTATGAATCTCCTGAAGAGCTTCAGGGCCTCCACCGTCCTCTGGACGGCGACCGGCTTGAGAATGTTGTCCTCGGCCATTCCTTCGCTGAGCCTCACCATTTCCTTTGCCTGATCAATCATTTTGTAAGAACCGTTGTCGTATATCTTCATTATGATCATTCGCACCGAGTTTGACCCCAGGTCTATGATCGCAAGCTTTTCTTCCAATATGAACACCTCCGAGATTGTTTGTTTTGTCGCCCGCTTAAGCACTATACACCCGGTTCGAAATCCTCCAGGTGCAAAGCTTCAAATTTAGGAAAATCCGCCTCTGCAATTTCAGCCTTCGCTTCCTTCACCGCAAGTTTGCAGAAATACATCTGGCTGTCCAGGCTCTTTTTGCCTCTCCTGTCTATCTTCCTGTATTTCCCGCTCTGCTCCAGAACTCTTGCTTTTAGGGTATCCGCGAGTTCAACTTCAAGCACGCCGATTATCCTGTCCTTTATGCCGCTGTCCTCGACAGGGAAAAGAAGTTCCACTCTCGCATCCAGGTTCCTTGGCATCCAGTCTGCGCTTGAGAGATAGATATCTTCCCTTCCGTCGTTGTAGAAATAATTCACCCTGCTGTGCTCAAGGAATCTTCCGACTATGCTTATGACAGTTATGTTTTCGCTTACGCCCTTGATGCCCGGCCTAAGGCAGCATATGCCCCTTACTATCAGCTTTATCTGAACACCTGCGGCGGAAGCGCTGTACAGCGCAGCGATCAGCTCCCTGTCGACCAGGGAGTTCATCTTGGCCATGATGACCGCCTTGTTTCCTGCGAGGGCATTCTGCCTTTCATTTTCTATCAGGCTGAGCAACTTCTTCCTAAGCCCTACGGGTGCCGCTTCGAGCTTATACCACTGCGGAGGTTCGGAATAGCCCGAAAGCATGTTGAATACGGCGGAAGCATCCGCCCCGATATATTCATTTGTCGTGAAAAGCCCCATGTCGGTATACAGCGTTGCGGTTATGTCATTGTAGTTGCCCGTTCCCAGATGCACGTATCTCTTTATTCCCGATTCCTCGCGCCTGACAACCAGGGTTATCTTGCAGTGTGTCTTTAAGCCCACAAGGCCGTATATGACATGGCAGCCGGCCTGCTCAAGCCTCTTGGCCCACTGTATGTTCCTTTCCTCATCGAATCTCGCCTTCACCTCCAGCAGCACCATGACCTGCTTGCCGCTTTCGGCCGCCTGCTCGAGGGCCCTTACAATAGGCGAATTGCCGCTCACCCTATAGAGCGTCTGCTTGATTGCGAGGACATCCGGATCCCTGGAAGCCTTCTCGATGAATCCGACCACAGCGTCAAACGAATCATAGGGGTGGTGAACGAAAACGTCCTTCCTGTCTATAGCCCCGAATATGTCCTCCTCTCCCTTGAGAGCCTGGGGATACTGCGGCTCGTAGGGTTTGTATTTCAGATGTCTGTAACCTTCCATCGAACTCAATTTCATGAGGAAGGTCAGGTCTATAGGACCCTTGATGTAGTATATATCGCCCTTGTGGATATCAAGGGCATTCTTAAGGACGTTCAGAAGCCTGTCGTCGACAGCATGGTCGATTTCGAGCCTAATTCCGGCTCCCCAGTTCCTCTTCTTCAGGGATTTCTCTATTTCAAGAAGCAGATCCTCTGCTTCCTCTTCGTCTATTGTAAGATCGGCATTTCGCGTGATCCTGTACGGATGGGCGCATAAGATTTCACGCCCGGTAAAAAGCGTGTCCAGGAACATCATTATGATCTCCTCGAGAAAGATGAAATACCTTCCGTTTTTTTCGGCTGATCCGGGCAGCTCTATCATCCTGGGAAGCCCCGCCGGCACCTGCACCGTAGCGAACATGTACTCCTTGTCGCCGTCGCTGTGTTTTAGAAGTATGCCAATATTCAGGCTCTTGCTCAGAATCAGCGGGAACGGCCTTCTCGAATCCACCGCCATCGGTGTCAGGACAGGATAAACCATGTCGCTGAAGTAATCCTGCAGGAATGCCTTCTGGGAATCGTCCAGTTCTTCGCCAGGCAGGACTTTGATTCCGCTTTTCCCTAGCAGAGGGAAGAGCGATCTGTTCAAGGTGTTGTACTGTTTATCCACCATGACATGCGTCCTAACGGATATCTGCTTGAGCTGCTGTTTAGGCGTGAGGCCTGAGATATCGATTTTTGTATACCCGGCTTTGACCTGGTCCTTCAGGGATGCGGCCCTGATCATGAAAAACTCATCAAGATTGGAGCTGGTTATGGCCAGGAACTTGATCCTTTCAAAGAGGGGATTGCTCTTGTCCCTCGCTTCGTCGAGAACCCTGTCATTGAACTCAAGCCAGCTCAGTTCCCTGTTGATATAGAATTCCGGATTTCTGTAATCCTCACTGCGCATTCGTCATCACCTTCTTAATCTTAATTTCTGGGATTACGCCGAAAACTGTCTTGAAAAATTCCGCCTTTACGTCAAAGGTCCACTCCTCAAGGAGTATATCCCTGGCGGTTACCACTCTTATGAGCAGCCTGCTGCTTTCCCATTCAACTTTCATTTCGCTTATCTTCTGCTTGTGGCTCCTGTCGAGGGCGTCAGCAATCCTTATGATTGCCGAAAGCTTTGCAACGATAAGCTTTGAGGGTTCTTCAAGAGATGAAAAGTTGGGATGGCTTATTTCGGGGCCGAGCCCGCTGTGGTATCTTGCAACATTAGCAATGATTTTTTGCTCCTCCTGGATTATTCCCGGAATTTCGGAAGCAAGCACTATGTTGTAGGACTGGATGTAGTGCTCGTTGAGGCTAATGAATTTTCCGCTGTCGTGCAGTATCGCAGCCAGCTGCAGAAGCAGCCTCTCCCTCTTTCCAAGCCCGTGAAGCTTTCGGGTTTCATCAAACAGGATCAGCGATTTCTCCTCAACATCCTCGGCATGAGCTTTGTCATACTGGAATTTCGCGGCTATCGATCTAGCCAGGGTCAGCGCATCCTTTTCAAGCTCATCCCTTTCCTCTCCGTACACCCTTTTTCTGCAGATATCCACAATTAGCCCGTCCATTATGGAGACAAGCGGTGTGTAGAATTTGTCTGCCGCAGTTTTATCGAAGAACTTTTTGAATATCATCATTGTCGGGATCAGGATTTCCGCGCTCTCCAGCTGGAGCTCCAGTTCCTTCATAATAAATTGCGGTGATTTATAAAGCATCTCCTGATAAAGTCCGTCGAAGTCTTTCTTCATTATGTAGTTCCTTTTTTTATCGCGGTTGATCCTGAGGTTCAGTTTGCCTATCATTTTGACATCGCCCCCGATGAGGACGATATTCTTTATGGCGTCCTGGTTCTTGAAATAATCCACCGTATCTATCTTGCCTTCAACAAATTCTTCCAGCACTCTTGGAAAATTCAGCGTCCTTCCTTCAAGATCGGAAAGTATTTCCCTGACCCTAAGCGGTCCAAGCTTTATGTTCAGGCTCTCCTCAAGCCTGTCATTGTTAATTATATAAACCTGGCTGCTTCCGAAGCCTATATCCACTATCACGCAGCCTTCTTTTCTTATATCCTTATAATTTGGCAGGTGCTCCCGGAGGGCATTATATGCGAAATACCTTTCAGTGGAATTGTCTATGACATCTATGTCGAGTCCAGTCTTGATTTTTATCTGGTCCACAATGTATTCCCTGTTCCTGGCTTCACGAACGGCCGTCGTGGCAACAGCCCTGTATATTTTCACATTATAATCCAGCATCAGCTTCTTGAAGCCTTTCAGTATCTCACAGGTCTCCACCAGCGTTTCAAAGCTGACCCACCCGGTGGCAAATGTATCCTTGCCCAGGTCTACAGGCCTTCTGAGGCTTTCAAGAGTCTTTATTTCCATGTTTTTCCCTATTTCCACAATCTTCATGCTGAGCGCATGGGATCCCAATTCTATTGCTGCAGCCAGCTGGCTTTTAACACTCGCGTTCATCTTTTCACCTCGCAAACTCTCTCATTTATGCTTGATTATATAACTTACAGAATTTTCGGTCAAGAGCAATCTAAAAACAGAGACCGGCTACATGCCGGTCCCACCATTTTCAGTTTTTATGTATTTTATGAATCCGTCGTCCAGGATTGATTTCACCATGCCTGCCTCATGCAGGTATTCCAGGTAGGATCTGAACATCCTTTCCAGCACGAGGAATCTGGGCCTGTTTGTCACGCGTATGCCAAAGCTTTTTATTGCCTCTCTGAACATTTCCTCAGTTGTCATCGCATCTTCAATTATATCGTATACCATCTGGGCCCTCTGCTTGTAGAAAGCGATGTTGTCATATGTAAGTTTGGTTATATCATCGTATATCCCCTTATGAGCGACTACGTATTTGCTGCAGCTTAAGCCAAAAAGCTTTTCCTTGCTTTTCAGGTCCTCCCGCAGTATATAGGCGTAAGGCAGCTTTGCTCCATTCATTACATCATGGCTTATCAGCGAATCCCCCATATAGGCGACGTCGTCAGGCGTTATGATGCAGATGTGGGCAGGGCTGTGACCCGGTGTATGGACCACTTTGAATTTAATATCGCAAATGAATATTTTGCTTTGCTCTTCCGTGATCTTAATATCTGTTTCGAAAACCATGTGTCCGTTCTGCTGTTCCACCTCGGTAAGCGTCTGACTGTTGAAGTAAACCTTGAGGTTGACTGCAGAACTGCAGACATAAGCTTCATAAGCCGGCATAGCGATTATGCTGTTGTACTTGCTCTTCAAAAACGCGTTGTTGCCGACGTGATCTATGTGGCAATGGCTGTTTATTATTGCCGCCACCCTGAAATTGCTGCCTTCAAGCAGGCTGACTATACCCTCTCTCTCCCCCCTGGCCCATCCCGAGTCCAGCATTATGATCTCTTCATCGTTTATCTTATAGAAAGGTATGTAGGTCATCCCTGTATCGATACAAAAGGTGTTACCCTTGATTTTCAATATTTCCATTTGATAGTCTCCTCATTTTCATTTGTGGTTCAGCTTATAGGTTATTACAAAACCTCAGCACCTGTCAATCACAATACAATCAGCCTGCGGCGCAAAAACGCCCCGGGACTCAGCATCCCGGGGCATTGCATTACATTTTTCTTCGTTTTACATAATGGGTGTGGAGAAGCTCATGAGCTTTTTCTCCGTACGGCTCTCCAAGGAATTCCTTGTAGAGCTGTTTGATATACGGATTTTCGTGGGACTTCCTGATTGGCTTGCCCCTGTCCTCTTCATAGATGCATTCCATACGTTTCTTGAGTATATCCATATCGCCATGCAGGTAAGGCTGGCCTCCTCCTCCGATGCATCCGCCAGGGCATGCCATTATCTCGATAGCATGGTAATTGGCTTCGCCGGAACGTATAGCCTCAAGCAGCTTCCTAGCATTTCCAAGACCGTGGGCAACAGCTATCTTAACATCAAGGTCATTCACCTTTACGGTAGCTTCCTTTATGCCGTCGAAGCCTCTCAAATCGTTGAAATCAACCTGTTCTAGGGTTTCGTTCGTGAGCCATTCGTAAGCGGTTCTGAGCGCTGCTTCGATAACTCCGCCTGTCGCTCCGAATATGATTGACGCACCTGTTGATTCTCCAAGAGGATTGTCGAATTCCTCGTCCTTGAGCGCCATGAGGTCGATGTTGGCTTCTTTTAGCATCATCGCGAGCTCTCTTGTCGTTATAACTGTATCTACATCCTGCAGCCCGTCGTTTGAGAGTTCCGGCCTTGCAGCTTCATACTTCTTTGCGAGACAAGGCATTACGGACACCACATAAACGTCTTTAGGATCCACGCCTATCTTCTGGGCGTAGTATGTCTTTACAATAGCACCCATCATTTCGTGAGGGGATTTGCAGCTTGAAGGTATGTCGAGCATGTCATTGAACTGGTGTTCAAAGAACTTGACCCATCCAGGGCAGCAGCTTGTGAGGATTGGAAGCTTTCCTCCGTGCTGAAGCCTGTGAGCAAACTCAGACGCCTCCTCCATTATCGTCAGGTCCGCTGCAAAGTCTGTGTCAAAGACTGCATTGAAACCGAGCTGCCTCAATCCTGCAGCCATTTTTCCTGTTACGCTTGTGCCTGGTTCAGCCCCGAACTCTTCTCCGAGGGCAACCCTGACAGCCGGAGCAGTCTGGACTACCACAAACTTCTTCTTATCATTCAGCGCATCCCATACCCTGCCGATATTGTTGACCTCGACCAACGCTCCCGTAGGACAAACCGCTACGCACTGTCCGCAGAAGGTGCATGTTGATTCAATAAGCGGGAGATTCATCGAAGGAGCCACATGCGTCTTGAATCCTCTGTTTATTGCCGAAAGCACGTTTACGGTCTGAACCTTGTTGCACATGGTTTCGCACCTTCTGCATAGGACGCATTTATCCATATCCCTTATGATCGAAAAGCTTGAGGTGTCTTTAGGAACCCTCAGCCTCTCTCCCTCGAACTTGACTTCACGGATGTTAAGCTCCGCTGCCAGCGCCTGAAGTTCACACTCCAGGTTCTTTGCGCATACAAGACAGTCCTTAGGATGGTTTGAAAGAAGGAGCTCAACTACCAACCTTCTTGCCTTGATGACCCTCACTGTGTTGGTCGTTACAACCATGCCCTCTGTAACAGGCGTTGCGCAGGCTGGCGCAAGGTTTCTTCTGCCCGCTACCTCAACAACGCAGACTCGGCATGAAGCAGCCTGGTTAACCATCTTCAGGTTGTGCAGATCCAGATGGCATAGCGTTGGAATTTTTATATTCAATTTCTTGGCTGCTTCAAGGATGGTCGACCCTTCCTCGACGGCAACATTCATATTGTTTATTGTTAAATTTACCATAGCCATAAAGTCACCCCTTTCACTAGCGCTTTTCTATCGCGCTAAACTTGCATGCGTTCATGCATGCGCCGCACTTGATACATTCTGACTGGTCGATCTCGTGAACCTTCTTAGGTGCTCCTGAGATGCACTTGACCGGACATACTCTCGCACATGCAGTACAGCCTATGCACTTGTCCGCCAGTATGTTGTATGACAGAAGCGCCTGGCAAACGCCTGCAGGACATTTCTTGTCTCTGACATGGGCAAGATATTCGTCATAGAAGTAATTCAATGTGCTCAAAATAGGGTTCGGAGCGGTCTGTCCGAGTCCGCAGAGAGCTGTATCCTTTATGGTTTCGCCTAGTTCCCTGAGATCGAGCAGGTCCTGTTCGGTCCCCTGTCCGTTTGTGATCTTCTCCAGTATCTCATGGAGCCTCTTGGTTCCTACACGGCATGGAGTACACTTTCCGCAGGATTCGTCGACTGTGAACTCAAGATAGAATTTCGCTATGTCGACCATGCAGTTGTCTTCATCCATTACTATCATACCGCCGGAGCCCATCATGGAGCCTATGGCGGTCAGGTTTTCATAGTCTATAGGAATATCCAGGTTTTCAGCTGTTATGCATCCGCCGGAAGGTCCTCCTGTCTGAACAGCCTTGAACTTCTTGTTGTTCTTGATTCCTCCGCCGATTTCGTAAATAACGTCTCTCAGAATTGTCCCCATAGGCACTTCAACGAGTCCAACGTTGTTTATTTTTCCTGCCAGCGCGAAAACTTTGGTTCCGCCTGATTTTTCGGTTCCTATCTTCTTGAACCATTCAGGGCCTTTCAATATTATCGGAGGAACGTTCGCAAACGTCTCTACGTTGTTAACGCAGGTAGGTTTGCCCCATACGCCGCTTTCTGCAGGGAATGGCGGTTTTGTCGTAGGCTCTCCCCTTTCTCCTTCTATCGAGTGGATAAGGGCAGTTTCCTCGCCGCAGACAAATGCGCCAGCACCGTACCTCAGCTCAAGATCGAAGTCGAAACCCGATCCCAGTATGTCCTTGCCAAGCAACCCGAGCTCCCTTGCCTGTGCTATTGCTATTTCAAGCCTGTGTATAGCCAGCGGGTATTCAGCCCTTATATAGATATATCCATGGTTTGCTCCGATCGCGTAGCCGGCAATAGCCATAGCTTCAAGCACTGTATGAGGGTCTCCTTCAAGAATAGACCTGTCCATGAATGCACCCGGATCTCCTTCATCAGCATTGCAGATGATGTATTTTTCATCCGATACGCTCTTGTTGGCAAATTTCCACTTCAAGCCTGTAGGGAATCCGCCGCCGCCTCTTCCCCTGAGGCCTGACTTCATGACAGTGTCTATTACTTCTTCAGGAGTCATCTCTGTGATACATTTCGCGAGAGCCTGATAGCCTTCTGCCGCCAGGCATTCGTTGATGTCTTCCGGGTTGATGAAACCGCAGTTCCTTAGGGCTATCCTGACCTGTTTCTTGTAGAAAGGAAGATCTCTCTGGCCTTCAAGCTTAACATTCAGGTTAGGCTCCACATAAAGCAGCCTCTCAACCTGACGTCCTTTTACGGCATGCTCCGCAATTATCTCCTCGGCATCTTCGGGCTTCACTGTCACATAGAAAACATCATCAGGATAAACCTTAACGATCGGACCTTTCTCACAGAAACCGAAGCAGCCTGTGGTAACAACTTCAACCTCATCTGCCAGTCCGTGATTCTTTATGCTTTCATTCAATTTATCCATCAGTTTTAAGCTTTCCGAAGACGTACATCCCGTTCCGCCACAAACCAATAGATGCATTCTGTAGCTACTCATAATTCATCCTCCCTTAGTCTATTTTTTCAAAGGATTTTGTGATTATCGCATTCTGAAGAAGCCGTCCGTTCTTGATATGCTCTGTAACGATCTCACGGCCCCTTGCTGCATCTACATGCCCGTAAAGCACAGGTGGCTTGTCATTTGATACGACTTCGACGATCGGTTCATCAGCGCAATATCCCATGCATCCCGTCTGTGTGACCGATACATTCTTAATGCCCTGCTTGGCTATCTCATCCATTATCGCGCTCATGGTTTCCCTGGCACCGCTGGCTATTCCGCAGGTTGCCATTCCGACTCTTATAATCATTCTGTTTTCGGACTCCGCAGTGGATCTTAAATCCAGGTTGTCCTTGGCAGCCTGTCTCAGCTTCTGGAGTTCTTCAAGGGATTTAATCTTACTCATACCATAACCTCCTATTTGCATTCCTCAAGAATTTTTATAATCTGTTCTTTTTCCACTCTGCCGTAAACCTTATCATTGATCATAACTACTGGTGCAAGACCGCATGCTCCGACACACCTCAGACCTGACAAAGTGAATTTCATGTCGGACGAAGTTTCTCCAGCTTTCAGGTTGAGCTGTTTTTCGAATTCCTTCATGATCGCATCAGCACCTCTGACGAAGCAGGCAGTTCCAAGGCATACATTGACTACATATTTTCCCCTTGGTGTAGTTGTGAAATAGGAGTAGAACTTGATCACACCGTAGATTTTGGAAGTAGGTATGTCCAGTTTTTCGGAGATAAAATATATCACCTCATCGGAAAGATACCCATATAGATGCTGCGCTTTATGAAGTACGGCTATCAAAGCACCTCTTCTGTCTTCGATTCCACTGATAAAGCTGTCGAGTTCGTTAAATTTTTCACTTGGATTACAATTGCTACATCCCATAAACAAACCTCCTTTTCTTCACTATAGACATATTTTAATACATAGCAACAGAAAAATAAAGCTTTATTTGCGAAGATTCAAACTATTTCGCATATTCGCAATTGCGGGATTTCATTCCAGGTCCTCAGCTATTGCGTCCAATCTCGTTTCAAGCCGCTGCGGATTTTCTATGTATTGCTTCAAAAGCTTAAGCGAGTTTGCCAGATAAAGCCCGTCACAGATCCTCTCATCGAACGTATAGCCTATTTGGCAGCAGTTGCTGACAACGACTTCTCCATTTTCAACTACCGGCAGCTTCTCTTTCTTTCCCATCGCAGCGAAGATCCCTGTAGTTCCAAAATCGTAAAGGTGATGATAGACATATTCTGTTTTGATCGACTTAAGATAGGAGAAGAACAGGGTTGTATGAAACGGGCTCACTTCGATCAGTCTTCTCGGCAGCATGTTATGCTTGTCCATGCTTTTCAGCAGTTCTACAAGCACTTTTTTTGCCAAGCCGGGCATGGACATTATCCTTGCAGCTGTCCTTTCAGCTTCGCCGCGGCTTTCTTCATCGATATTCTCGGAAATGCTTCTATCCACAATATCTGCAACTTCAAATATATTCTCCAGCCCGGTAAAACCAAACTTAACTGTAGTCTCGTCCCCCTCATCGTGAAGCGATCGTTTAACTGCCATAGAAACAAATATCCCTTCCCTCGAGTATAACTGCCGGTTCATGACAAAACGGTTCAGCTGCGGCCTTTCCGCTATGACGCGTACATAGGCAGCTATGAACAAATGCATGTAGCTTACCCTGTAACCCTGATGGCGCTTCTCGAGTATATACTCATCAATCGAGTCGGTGCAGACAACCTGCTTCGCAAATATCTGTGCGTCGCTGCGCCTGCTCATGATATATGGGATCATCTTCACAAAAGGACCTGTCGATTTTATTTTTCTGCCATCTCTTCTACCCAAAGGGCATCACCTCGCTCACATCATTGATTGTTAAAAGACCGGCATATCACCGGTCTTCAGCATTTAATACCTAATTATATAATGAAGAAGCATGCAGCCATCACCGCATATACAGCGAGAAGCTGGACTCCTTCAAGCCAGTTTGACTGGCCGTCGTTAGCTACCCTGTTACCTATAAGAACGGAAAAGAACAGGGCTATAAGTTCGAATTCATTGAAGACGATGCTCATAGGGGAGAAAAGCAGGCTCAGGAATACGAGCACAGGCATAACAAACAGGATTATCTGCAGGCTTGAGCCGAGTGCAATTTCAACAGCCACATCCATCTTGTTCTTGTAGGCCATCACCACAGCTGTGCTGTGTTCTGCCGCGTTACCGATCAGCGGAACCAGGATGATACCAACGAAGAACTCGCTGAGGCCCATCGCCTGTGTCATCGGTTCGACAGCGCTTACAAAAAACTCGGACTCAAAACCTATCAAAACTGTTGCAGCAACCAGAACCATCGAAGCGGTTTTCAGAGACCATTTCGGGGCGCTCTCCTGGCTGTGGTCAACCGAGTAGAGATCCTTGTGTGTGTAGAACGAAAAAATCAAACTGAATATGTATATGCCGAACATGATCACGGCCACGAGAACGCTCAGCCCCTCGTATCTGGTTGTGAGGAGTTCCGGATTCATGGTGTGCGTGAAAAGCGCCGGAACGATCAACCCTATGAGCGCGAAAAGCAGCATGCTGGCAGAAACCTCCACAGCCTCTTTGTTAAAGGTCTGATTTTTATGCTTAAGCCCACCGACCAGCATGCTTAGGCCCAGGACCAGCAGAACGTTTCCGATAACCGACCCGGATATTGAAGCTTTTACCACCTCGAAAAGCCCGGCCTTCAATGCAAAGAAAGCGATTATCAGTTCAGTTGCATTTCCGAAGGTCGCATTCAGAAACCCTCCGACTCGCGGCCCTGTGTAAAAGGATATTTCTTCCGTAGCTTCCCCCATCAAGCCTGCCAGCGGTATGATCGCCAGCGCAGAGAGCACGAACATGGCTGTTCCCGAGATGTGCATGAATTCAGCGACGAAGCTGATCGGGACAAAAATCAATAAATACCTTAATATCTTCATTGTATATCTTCTCCTCCATAAATTACGTAATTTCAGTATACCATTATTTCTCAAAAAAAGAAGTCCTGTTTTATCAGAACTTCTCGGTTTCATCCTGGCTTGGCTCTATGTGGATTATCACCTGGGCATCGCAGTTAAGCTCGCCCCTGATGGAGTTTTCAATTTCGTGCATCAGCCTGTGTGACTCCTGTAGGCTCATGTGGGCATCCGCCTGCACATGCATGTCAATATAGATGTCGTCAGCCGTACCTCGGCTCCTTATTTTATGAACTCCTTTGACGCCATCCTGAGCCAGTGCTATTCTTTCGATCCTCTCAGCTTCAACAGCCTGGCAGTCTACGAGTATGCCGCTTGCTGATTTGAATATCTCATAGGCCGCGTGGAAGATGAAGCCGGCTACAACGACCGAAGCTATGGTATCCACCACAGGAGGTGCTCCGAGTTTTATCGCTACCAGTGTTACTATAACGCCGATGGTAACATATATATCGCTTTTCGTGTGCATAGCATCCGAGACAAGTATTGTGCTGTTAAGTTCAACACCTTTTCTGTGTTCATAACGGGTGACGAATATGTTTATGCAGAGGGTAACAAGCATGACAATAAAGCTTTGAATAGATATTTCCGGGGTTATTGGATTTGCAAATTTGGTTATTGCCTCGGAAATAATTTTGAATCCGAGAAAACCCAGCATCCCCACTATAAAAAGGCCTGTGAGTGTTTCATATTTTTTGTGGCCATAGGGATGGTCTTCGTCTACAGGCTTTGCAGCAGCCGCTATCCCTATGATACCTATTACATTTGAAGATCCGTCCGTCAGGGAATGAAACCCGTCAGCAGTCATGCTTTCGCTGTTGATGTAGGTTCCCATTGCTATCTTAGCTGCAGCAACGATGATGTTAAGAACCAGGATAATCCATAACACTTTGCTTATTGACTTATATTTCCCGTTTACCATCATGGCACCGCCTTTCTCACACAATATGCCGCCAAAATAATTATCAATTGGGAGGTTGTGTGTCTCTTAATCATAAGGCAAAAAGCCTTGCATGTCAACCTCTCACGGCTGCGCAGGCCAAACGGTTTTCATTCTCATTCGATAATCGAGTGCAACTGATAACCTTTCACAACTAAAAAGCACACCATTCATTTTGAGTGAACAATGTGCTTTTATCATTCTGGTTAAATGATACCGGATATATGGTTTATGAACTGCTGCGCCGTTCTTCCGGAAATGCCGCCATGGCTCAATTCCCACTTGTTGGCCTCGGCACGCAGCACCTCCCCGGCTATGTCCAGATTCATCTTCTTTGCCAGTTCCTCAACGATGTTGTAGAATTCTTTTCTCGTAGGCTTCGAATAGCATATTGTCACACCAAACCTGCTGACCAGCGAGAGCTTCTCCTCGATTGTGTCGGAGCGATGCAGCTCCTCCGAGGTCTCCATATCAGATCGGTCGTTCCAGGTTTCCCTTATGAGATGCCTTCTGTTCGAAGTCGCATATATCAGTATGTTTTCCGGCTTCGTCTCGACTCCGCCTTCGATTACTGCCTTGAGGAACTTATATTCAATTTCAAATTCTTCAAAAGACAGGTCATCCATATAGATAATAAATCTGTAATTCCTGTTTTTGATCTGTGAAATAACAGTAGACAGATCCTTGAACTGGTGCTTGTAAATTTCTATCATCCTGAGACCCCTGTCGTAATACTGATTGACTACAGCCTTTATGCTTGTAGACTTTCCTGTCCCGCTGTCACCGAACAGCAGCACATTGTTGGCTTTTCGGCCTTCTACAAACGCCTCGGTATTGTCAGTGAGCTCCTTCTTCTGGATCTCGTAGCCTATGAGGTCGTCCAGCATAACCTTGTCCATGTTGTTGATAGGACAAAATTCAATCCTGCCTTCACCTATGCTTGAGATCCTGAAAGCCTTGTTGAGTCCTAACATCCCTACCCCGTAGTCCCTGTAGAAGCCTGTTACGCAGTCAAAGAATTCATTCTCATCCGCTGCGGTTTCAAGCTGCTCGCTCAAAGCCTGCACCTTTTCGCTGACATTCCTGTTATACATCAGTTCTTTTTTTGCGATGGCTTTATAATCTGAAATCATCGAAAAGCAGTCAATCCCGAGTTCAGACTCTATTGGACCGAAGTCGAAATCAAACAGGCTTTTAAATGCCTTAAAATCATTTTTCGCAAAAATGTTGACGCTTCCGACCTTGGCCCCTACCTTCTCGCAGGTTATGCTGAAAGGGTTCTCGTTTGTTATAAGAAGGAATGTCAGATAATTATGCCACAGATTCTTGTCAAAGCCGTAAGCAGTAGCCACCTCAAGTATCCTCTTGATCTGCCTGTAGCAGTCCTTGACAACATGATCCTTCGGCACATCACTATTTTCAAACTTCCTGAAGATCTCACCCATCTGGTACAGAATGCTGTCCTCTTTCAGATCTCCGTATATTATCAGCTTTGCTATTTCTTTATACACTTTGCCGCTTCCTTCCCATTATCCGCTGGATATTCTGATTTTCAGATAAGTATACTATTATGAACGGGAATATTCAACATGAGTATCTTATCCAGATTGCTGCTCTTAGAATTCTTTCTTGCCGTAGCCGCCTTTTTTATATGCAAGTATGCCTTCCACCGTCAGGGACTTGAGTCCCAGGACGTTTCGGAGCTTGATAGTTACGTTTTCGATCTCCCCGCTCATCGCTTTTTTAGGTATATAACAATTAATACCGTCCTTCTCAAAGCTGTCGAAAGAGCTCGTGTATTCAGGCTTTCCAAGCTTCACAACCGGCACAAAAATAGGCCCTGAACAGCAGCCTCCCCTGTTTTCCATGTCTATATAAAGATCCTTAACATTTTGTCCTGTCAGATATTCCTTTACTCCGCGTTTGATTTCAATATTAATAACAATGCACCTTCTTCGTTTAAATATAGATTCTCCATTAACATTTTGCAACTTTGCCCATCATGTCAGTATGAGGCTCCAGACCGGGGTCGAAACAAGGGATGCTATGGTCGAGAACACCACGCATTTAGCAGCAAATTCCGCATCACCGTTATACTTGGAAGCCAGTATGCCTGTGGTTGTTCCCGCCGGCATAGCAGTCAATATTACCGCAACTCCAGCGACCAGCGGGTCAGCCCTGAACATTGCGCAGCCTATCCATACGGCCAGCGGAAGCAGCACCAGCCTCAAAAATGTGAAATAAACAATTGTCTTGTTTAACAAGGCCTTAAAGTCTACGTCCGCAAGAATGGTCCCTATGACAATCATCGACAGAGCGGTGCAGCAGTTGCTGAGATTCTTTACAAAGGTGTCCAGGACTCCGGGCAGCTGAAACTGCGTAAACATCAAGGACAGCCCTATGAAAACCGCTATAATGCAAGGGTGCGTCAGCACCTTTTTGATAAGCGTCCTCCTGTCAGGGGATTCCGTGAAAGTCGCCACACCTGCAGACCACATTACGGTTCTCTGCGGTATCAAAAATATTGAAGCAAGAGTCAGCCCCATTGTGCCGAAAACACTTTCCGCCACCGGATTTCCAAGAAAGCCGGCGTTGGAGCACACCGTGGCATACTGAAGAACCTTTCTCTTCTCTGCTCCGCATTTCACATAAATTGTTTTTCCCAGAAGAAAACACATGATCTGGACAAGTACCGATATGACGAATATAGTTCCGAAATTTATCAGGATGCTTGCGCTGAAGGTTATCATGAAAGACCTTATAATGTTGCATGGAAGCACAACATATATCACAAGGTCCGTCAGGCTTACCTTGCCTTCTTCAGTTATTATGTTCAGGCGCTTTAAAACAAGCCCGATAAGGATCATAAGAAACATAGTCAGCTGCAAGTCAGCCAAATCTTGTATTGCCATTACCAACACCCGCTTTCCATTAACCATTATACCTATACCGCAATTTATTGCCAATATCAGAAGAAATTTTTTCTTCAAACAAAGCTTGCCGAAAAACTCCGGAAATGATTATACTTAGATTGTAAGCCATTATGGAAGGAGTGATAGTTTGCCATCGAAGAAAACAAGGCGGGGCTTCGACCCGGATGACCACAGGGACTTTTCAGGCGAAGAACTGCGCAAGCTCTCGTCAGCCCAGGAAGAGGTCCAGTGGCTGTTGGACAGGGGCTATCGGATAGGTCCGGCTGTAGAATTCATAGGCGGCCACTACCAGCTTTCGTCAAGGCAGCGAACTGCCCTTCAGAGGGCTTCTTCTTCAAAGCTGCAGCATGAAAGGAGATTGTCCAGCATGCTTCCCTTTCAAGCTGCCAGGGATGGATGCCTTTATATTGACGGCTTCAACCTTTTAATCACCCTGGAGGTGGCTCTTTCGGGCAGCCTCGTCATACTGGGAAGCGACGGGGTTCTGAGGGACCTTGCAGGCTTGAGGGGAACCTACTTTATCATCGATCAGACAGACAAGGCTCTGGAGCTTATAGGGGAAACCTTCCGCGCGCTTCAGGTTCCTGAGGCAGTATTCTATCTGGACGCTCCCGTTTCAAACTCCGGCAGGCTTAAGAACCGGATCCTGGCGCATGCTGACCTATGGAATATGCCAGTCGCCGTCGAACTCGTGCCAAACTCGGATATTGTATTATCCAAAATGTCGCGAATTGTTACTGGTGATTCAGCAGTGCTTGACCAGTGTTCAAGCTGGTTCAACCTTTCAAAAAAGATTGTAGCCGACCACATCAAGGATGCATGGATTGTGAATTTCAGTCATTGTGAATAAAAAAATCACCGCTGCGCATTTTTTATCCGCAGCGGTGCCGTCTTTTTTGCTATTCTTCCTGGTTTCCGAACAGTTCCCTTAGCAATCTTTCTCTCTCTGCTCTTTCCTCCTGCTCTTTCCTCTGGTTCATTTCAAAATCCAAAGCTTCGTCGCATTTGTTGATGAAATCGTCGGTCAGGTATTCTTTGTTTCTGTAATAGAAACATACTTTTTTCTGTTCTTCATCATTGCATATATCTTCGCAATAGTTGACTTCTTTCCTTGGCGTTTTATCAAATCTGTTTATTGCCATTACATCCTCTTCTTCTTTTTTTACGATTGGAATCTGCGGCTCGGCCTCAGGTTCCTGCTCCATCTCAACTATAGATACCGGTACCGTCCAGTGCTTTGAAGTCACATTAATAATTGGTTCAGCAGTCTGCTCGACAGCAGCCATAATTGCAGGTTCGAACAACCTCTCCGGAGCAGGCTGAACTACTGGCTCAGCCACAGGCACTGGTATGGTCCAGTGCTTCGAAGTCACTTCGATAGCCTCGACTACAGACGCAACCTCTGGTTCTGCAGCAGCTTCAACTAACGGCTCAGTCACCGGCTCAACCGCAGCCTCCGCCAGTGCTTCCGCTTCCGGTTCAGCAGCAGCTTCGATTACAGGTTCAATTACAGGTTCAACCTCCGGCTTAACAGCCATAACTACCGGTTTAACTTCAGGCTTGGTTTCCGGCTTAGCCTGCTGTTTAACCTCAGGTTTGTCTAAAGGTTCGAATTTGATGCTAATCTTTTTAATTTTCCCATATTTATCGTAAAATTCCATTATTTATCCCTCCGAGCAGATTATCTCTAATATATCAGATCAACGCAACTGGCTATTACTTTCATTCCTATTCCCAATTGAAAAATACATCCAAGGATAATGCTGAGTATGCGGCGAGTAGATTTGCTCCTGGAAAATGTCTTTTTTGCAAAAAATAAGAGAACGTGGAATATTACTTATGCTGCTAATAATCACGTTCTTATTTTATGTTTTTTAGTGGAGCGAATCTCGGCAGTACAAGCCACTAATAATTCTCCACTACATTTGAAGTATAAAATATTTTCAACTTTATGTCAATAATCGACAAAATAATTAATACTTTGGACACATTCACAACTTCTAATTCTGTATGCGTGGTGTAAATCCGGTTATTATTAATATTGACCATTCGCTATCTTCATTATCAATCCACTGGCATTCCACATCTAAAAATTTAAGCCATGCATTAAGTCCATAACTTTTCTTGCTTACGTTGGGGGATTTTCTGCCATGCTTTTCTTTGATAACCTCCAGCAGTTCGCTTTGCTCATCCTTACCCAGCTCTTTATTCATTAATTCCTTTACGATTTCAAGGCATTCTTTATATGCCATCCCATCCCCGAGATAAATCTCATCTGAATAAACTTGTCTTTCCTTGTTCAAAGCATCAATAATTTCGTTGATCTCTTCTTTATTAGACAAGTAATACTTTGCTCGTCTTAAAGCTTCAATATCCCCATCTAATTTATTTATCATTTTCTCTAAATTTTCTTTTATCATAAACATACTCTCTTTTCTTATATTATTTAATCTTCATTAAATACATTAATAAAGGTCAATTAATTATACCAGTAATGATAAATTATTACACCTTATCTTTATTTTTTCTCAAATCTTTTATTGCTCTCCGATGACTGGCAGAATAAAACGACCGCATCAGATCTCTCTGATACGGTCGTGGGTGATTTTGGATTAAAAACCACAACATGCCGGGGAGGGTTTGAATGGTGGAGAGGTTCTGATTTTTCAACACCCGTTTAATTGGCTGGCGTTAAAAGTATCTCCACCGTTTAATGTTCCTGAAGTATAGCCTTTGTAGAACCAGCTGTTTCTCTGTTCAGAAGTCCCATGGGTAAAACTGTCAGGGACCGTGTATCCATAGGTATTTTGCTGAATCCTGTCATCACCTACCGCACTTGCTGCATTTAACGCTTCTTCGATATCCCCCGCCTCCAGGATACCCATTTGCTCCGCATGGTTAGCCCATACACCAGCCAGATAATCTGCCTGCAATTCAAATCTGACAAGGTACTCATTAAACTCCTTTTCACTTAATTTTGTCTGCAGTTCCATAACCTTATCTGTTGTGCCCAAAAGAGTCTGAACATGGTGTCCCACCTCATGAGCAATGACATAGGCCATTGCGAAATCACCAGGTGCATTTAGTTTAACCTGAAGTTCCTTACAAAAACTTAAATCCACATATACCTTGTGGTCGCCAGGACAATAAAATGGCCCTGTGGATGAGCTTGAAACGCCACAAGTTGATTCTACAGCGCCTGAGTAGAGCACCAATTTGGGATAGCTGTAGGTCAATCCTTCTTCTCTAAATATCTCCGTCCATACGGTTTCTGTATCTGCAAAAACCACCTTTACAAAATCCGAAAGTTCCTTCTCTTCTGCAGTTTCTACATAACCTGATGAGTTTCCTGTTGAAGGCTCCTGAGAATCATTGATAATCTGTGACGGGTCTCCTCCGAGCAATGCCACAATCAGGATAAGAATGATAGTTCCGATTCCCCCTGCTATTAACCCTGTTGGGCTAACGCCCCTGCGGTCTTCAACATTCTGGCTTGAACTGCGTCCTCTCCACTTCATATAAACACCTTCTTATCGGTTATCTGCCGAACATTGCGTTTTATATTTCCCTTTAGAACTGACCTGAAGCAAAACACCGCACTATATATCACGGATATTGCGGTGTTTTTTGATTAATATTTATTACCTGTCAAAGCCGGTTTGTATGCTAAAATAATCTCTGAAGCAACCAAATTATTAACATAATAACCAGTATTGCTCCAAGTATACCCATCAAGCTGTTAGTATTCATAATAACATCTCCTTTATCAATGTGAACACCACATATCTCTACTTGTTTACGACGAAAGATATCTTAACATTGGCGCGATACCTGACAATCTTGCTGCCTTCAAGAACTGCCTGAAAGTCTTGCACATAAACATTCTGAAGGCTGTCAACTGTCCTTGCTGCCTCTGTCACCGCATTTTGTACAGCAGCCTCCCAGCTTTCAGTCGATTCTGCTATTATTTCAATCACTTTGACAACTGCCATTTTTTAAAAACTCCTTTCCTTTGTCTATTCAGCTATTTTGCAAGCTCAAATACAATCCTTGATTTTCCATTGTTCTTATTTGTATTGAAGCCATCAATTAATATATATTTTGCACCTGTTAAGCTAGTATCCGTGCTGTTATCCGTATAGAACATCAAATAGTTCTTACTTGTTGCTGGGATACCAAAAATACGAGCTGAGAAGTTAGTAATTTCATTACCATCTTTGTCGTACACTTTGGAAGTCAACTTACCTGCAGTGCTACCATTTCCTGTAAACTCAATTACTATCGCGTTATTATACTCATCGTTTCCAATAGCCTCATCCTTAAATTTTTCATGTGTTGTGATTGCTACTATGCTCATAGAATCCTCACCAGAATCGGAATCATAAATATAAGCCGTTCCAATATTTCCCACTAAGGCATTGTTGTTTTCTGCGAACGTGCTTAATGTCATTGTTTTTTCGGTTGTATTCTCGGTCGTTTTCTCTGTAGTTGAGACACAACCTGAAAGCATAGCTGCAAAAAGCATTAACACAGCTGTTGCTACTGATATATTTCTCCTCTTCACAACATCCCTCTCCTCTTATCAATAAAAATCTATTAATCTTTGTCCTTGAGTTCCCTAGCCTTTTCTTCGGCTTTATCTTTTATATCCTCAACCTTGTCTTCAACTTTATCTTTTAGCTCTTCCGCTTTGTCCTTTGCTGCCTCAAATGCCTCTCCAACATTTTTCTTGAATTTTTCCATAACAAAACCTCCAATTCATATTTGTTTCAAGACAAACTTTCAGGAATCCTAAGAAGCGATTACAGTATTTTTTTACCTTGAAGTAACTGGACTATAATCAAAACCAGTGCAATTACCAGCAATATGTGTATTAACGAACCTCCTGTAGCAGTGATAAAACCAAGAAGCCACAAAACAACTAGTACAACCACGATCGTCCATAACATCATAATCACCCCTTCTTGAATATCATTATTAGCAAGTATTTTTTGCTAAATTAAGATTGTAAGAAGTTTACTTACTGGTCTTCTTTGATAGCTTTCTATTTATCTATTATGTCGTTTATCTTTTCTGTGATGCCTTCTTTTATTTCTCCAGCTTTTTTCTTGACATCCGATTTAGCGGATTGAATTTTACCCTCTAATTCCAATTCCTCATTACCAGTTACTTTTCCAGTTGCTTCCTTTACTTCACCTACGATCTTATCTTTTGCATTTTCAATTTCGCCTTTTAACTTTGTCATAATTAATACCCCCATCCAATAATTTAATATTAAACCAAAGAGCTCACTTGCTAATCAGTATTAGAACACCAGCAGCTATAGCTATAATAGCCATCAATGCTGCAGGAATTGCAATGCTTACCAATTGCAATATGCCGGTTACGATAAGCCAGATGGCTAGCAATATCATTCCCATATTCTTGGTGATTTTCATGTTCCTCACCTCTTAGCTTTTTATTTATGGTTTTGTCTTACTATCCACATAGCTAAAATTAACTTCACTAATTTTAACGCCTAAAACAGTTACAGTCTCAGTCATTGTTTTTTTATCGGCGGAGAATTTTATTTCCTTTTTATCCTCTTCCAGTACTGTCCCTGCAGGATTTTTAACCTGTATGGTTATTGTATTGTCATTATCATTAGTCTTTACAATTGTATATGTCATATTTGTTGTTGTGCCACCTTTTTCAACTTTAATCAATGAAGTATCGGAAAAGTAATAATCCAGAGCGCCTTCAGTATTAACCCAGTGACCAATTAGAGCTTTATCGACTTTCAAAGAATCTCTTTGGACTGTAACGCTGCAACCACCGATTAAAATCACAGAAACGACGACAAGCATAAATATTAAGCTTTTTTTTCTCATTTTCAACACTCCTCTATACTTACATTAATATATCCTGATAAGAAAACACTTCGCCATCTCAAATTCACGACCTCTGTTTACTGAATATTCTGACTAAAGCTTACCATATCATTGCTTTTTATTCAAGAATCTTTTTTTACCGCCTCACTACAGCAGACTATTTTTTTCTAAGTAATGCATCGCTATATTCTCTCGCTGTTCCCACAAACTCATATCCGGTTAAATGGTGTACAAGGATAAAATCTCATTCAATCAAAAAAACAGGCGAAATTAATTCTCGTCTGTTTTTGAAAAATTTTTTATCTTTTTTCCCCTTTCTTAGATCTAATTTCACCAGAAATCACACTAATATTTCCATCCATTTCAAGCATCATCATGCGAACATCTCTTATATTAGATATCCCGTGTTTCCTTAGTAATTCCATTATTTCATCTATAGTAAGTTTCGCCTCTTCAATATTATCTTTATTCAACTTGCCTTTATATATTAGAATCATTTTCTTTCCCTGAATCAAATTGCCAAGCTTAGGAAATCGATATAATAATTGCTTAAATATGAAATTCATTATGAACAATGTTCCAGCAGCAACTAACCCGCCTGCTAGTGTTGAATTTAATCCCACCATTGCATTCTGGACTGAATTGCTTATAAGTAAAATAAATACCAAATCAATTACAGAAAGTTGTGATATTTGCTTTTTCCCAAACAAACGAATTGCTGCAATAATAAACAAATATATCACACCCGAACTTATTATTATTCGAATATATTCATTGTCAAAAATAGTCATGTTGAATCACCCTTTCAATTAAGTAACAATTCCCTATTCAAAATAAAATGTTCCATATAATTCCTATAAGGTTATTTTACAATAAGTGCAGCAGAACATTCAAGATTTATGCCCCATCTGCTTTAAATATGAATAATGCTTTACTTTAACAATGCATCATTGTAAACTTGAATCAAAAAGAATATTCAATCTTTTCCTGATTAATAAAATGTTGAAATATCCATTAATTTGCCGGCAACTAATTCATCAATTTTAGAAAGAAGGTAATAAAATTGGCAACTCAGGGAAAAACAAAAACACCGAATCTTATTACCCTTAAAGAAGCACTGAAATTATCCAGAAAACAAAACATTGAGAATCATCGAAATTTTATTAATCCTGAACTCGACAAGCTGTTGGGACTTTTAAATTTTGATAAATTATTTGTACGTGCACATGATTGTTCGATTTGGGATAGTGATGGCAATCAGTATCTGGATTTTTTGGGTGCTTACGGCGCCATGAATTTAGGCCATAATAATAGTGAAGTTATTGCGGCATTGGGATCAGTAGAAACGCTCCCGAATTTATTGCAAGTATCGCTTAATCCTTTAGCTGGAGCTTTGGCCAGGAATCTCGCGCAAATAACTCCAGGTGAACTTCAGTATTCTTTCTTTGAAAACAGTGGAGCAGAAGCAGTTGAAGGTGCATTAAAGTTAGCAAGGGCATCCACAGGCAAATCCAAGATAGTTTCTTGCTACGGAGCTTTCCATGGCGAGATATTGGGCGCATTATCTGTAAGCGAGAGAGAAAAAAACCAAAAACCATTTTCGCCTCTTTTGCCTGGAATTAGCTTTGTTCCTTTCGGTAATGCAGAGACATTGAAACAAGCTTTATCTGCAAATGATGTTGCTGCTTTTTTAGTTGAACCTATTCAAGGAGAAGGTGGTGTTATTGTTCCTCATGATGGTTATTTGCATGATGTAAGGAAAATTTGTTCTGAAACTCAAACATTGTTGATAGTTGATGAAATTCAAACTGGTTTTGGTCGTACCGGAAGAATATTTGCATGTGAATATGAGAATATATCCCCGGATATTATGTGCGTCGGAAAATCATTAGGTGGCGGTATTATGCCTCTATCGGCATATATTGCCACAGAAAAAGTCTGGAAAAATGCACATGATAGTTTGGGTAAAGCGATTTTAGACACATCTACTTTTGGCGGCAATAGCAGAGCCCTTGCTGCAGGGTTATCCGCATTGGAAATTATCTTGAGGGAAGACCTTGCAAGGCAATCCGCAGAAAAAGGGAAATATTTTTTTGCCGAATTGCAGAAGCTAAAAGAAAAATATTCTTTTATCAAAGAAGTACGTGGCCGTGGACTCATGTTAGGAATAGAATTTACTCAACCAAAAGATAATTTTCTCAACACTTTTACCGGCGGAAAGTTAAAAAATCTTTCATATGAATACCTCGGATCCTTGATAGCTGATGAATTAATTAACAAACACCATATCATCACTTCTTATACATTAAATAATCCTAAAGTGATTCGATTAGAACCACCTCTAACAGTATCTTATAAGCAAATAGAAATGTTAATAGAAGCTTTGGATGCAGTTTGCAAAAGAGTAAATCTATAGCAACATACAATAAAGAATTTAAGGCAAGCTCATTTCAGCAGGTTCGAACAAATCACTTTTTCATTCAAAAAAACAAAATGACCGCATCAGATCTCTCTGATACGGTCGTTGTTCATTTTGGGTTAAACCCCTCAACTTGCCGTCGAGGGTTTCAATGGTGGAGGCGAGCGGTGTCGAACCGCTGTCCGAAAGCACCAGCACCCAAGCATCTCCGAGCGCAGTTCTTATTTTTACATTCCCTCCATCTGACGCCTAAGAACAGGCTTCAGACTTTAGTAGCTTCATAAATTCCGTTCCTGCGGCAAAGCTTATGCAGGCTCGTTTCCCCACTGTCGGCGCCCTATCCTAAGCCGTGGGACTCAAAGGTAGGACGTTAGCAGACTAAGCTGCTAAAGCTAAATTATCGTTAGCGTTTATATTTAAATTCCCAGTTTTTTAACGCAGGCCCAGGAGACCTTCGGCTCGCTTCTTGAACACAGGATACCCCCGTCGAAACCAAGTACGCCCCCTTGTTCAGGACATCCAGACTGCATCGTTTCGACACATTCTGTCATCTTCTTTATAATACACTAATTCTCACTCATTATCAATAAGAAATAGCATCATTAACATAAATGTAATATTTATCTTGACCGTTCCTTCATCTGCCTGTCTATATCACGTTTTGCGTCTTTCTCCATCATGGAATCCCTCTTGTCGTAGTCCTTCTTTCCCCTTGCCACAGCAAGCTGAACCTTTATCCTGCCGTCCTTGAGGTAGAGCGACAGCGGCACCAGCGTGAAACCCTTCTGCGTGATGAATCCGGCAAGCCTCATTATCTCCTTTTTGTGGAGCAGCAGCCTTCTCACCCTGAGAGGATCCTTGTTGAATATGTTGCCTTTCTCGTAAGGGCTTATGTGCATGTTATAGACGAACACTTCCCCGTCCCTAACTTCGGCATAGCTGTCCTTGAGGTTGGCCTTGCCGGCCCTTATGGATTTAACCTCGGTGCCGACAAGTTCAATTCCAGCTTCCATCGCTTCTTCTATAAAATAGTCATGTCTGGCTTTCCTGTTCTCAGCCAGGACCTTGTTCCTGGATTCTTTTTTCATTCCGAACACCTGCTCCTCTAATTCATCTAACAAGCCTCATTATATAACATTTTATGGAACAAATCAAATAAGCTCAAAGGATATCTCGTGGCTGAACATGTCGACCTTCGTGACTTTGATGGAAACCTCGTCTCCGAGCCTGTAAGTCTTTTTCGTCCTCTCCCCCACAAGGGTCAGGTGCTTCTCATCATACATGTAGTAATCATCTGTGATGGTGCTTATGTGCACGAGGCCTTCAATGGTATTGTCAAGCTCAACGAACATTCCGAAGTTTGTAACCGAGGATATGATGCCTTCATATTCCTGGCCGATCCTCTCGCTCATATACTCAGCCTTCTTGAGGTCGTCAACCTCCCTCTCTGCCTCCTGCGCAACCCTTTCCATCTCGGAGGACTGCTTTGACGCATACTCAACCTCTGCTGTAAGCTTCTTTATCCTCTTTTCATCGATCTTTCCATGGATGAATTCCTTTATTATCCTGTGGATCATCAGGTCCGGGTATCTTCTGATAGGTGATGTGAAGTGGCAGTAGTACCTTGCTGCAAGGCCGAAATGCCCAGTGTTTTCAGGGGTGTACCTTGCCTGCTTCATGGATCTGAGGAGCAGCGTGCTTACGACATTCTCCTCCTTCTGACCTTTGACTTTCTCGATCACTTCCTGTAGGGCCTTCGGATGAACCTCCTGGCTCCATTTGACCACGTAGCCCAGGTTGTGTACAAACTCGTTGAATACCATCAGTTTTTCCTCGTCCGGCTCTTCATGTGTCCTGTAAACAAACGGCATGTGGGCCCAGAACATGTGCTCCGCTATCGTCTCATTGCATACAAGCATGAACTCCTCTATAACCCTGTGCGATATGGATCTTTCGTAAGGCTTGACTTCTATCGGCCTTCCGAGGTCATCCAGGAATATCTTGCTTTCCTCAAAATCGAAGTCTATGGCCCCTCTGGCAAGCCTCTTTTCGTACAATATCCTGCACAGCTCCTCCATGGTATTGAATTCCTCAAGGAGGTAGTCGTACCTTTTGAGAAGCTCCGGCTCCTTGTCCACAAGTATTTTAGTCACATTCGTATAGGTCATCCTCTCTGATGTCCTGATGATGCTCTCCGTTATTGTATGGTCAACAACCTTTCCTTTTCTGTCTATCTCCATGAGGCAGCTGAGCGTAAGCCTGTCCACCCTTGGGTTTAGGCTGCATATCCCGTTCGAAAGCTTCTTTGGGAGCATAGGTATTACCCTGTCTATGAGATAGACTGAGGTTCCTCTTTTCAAGGCTTCCTTGTCCAGAGCGTTCTTTTCCTTCACGTAGTTTGAAACGTCCGCTATATGGACTCCTAGATAGAAGTTCCCGTTTGGGAGCACCTCTATGGACACCGCGTCGTCCAGATCCTTTGCATCTTCCCCGTCTATGGTGACGATCTTCTTTTCCCTGAGATCAAGCCTGCGCTCATATTCCTCAGCCGGAATCTCCTCATCGATGCCATCAGCATAGCTTTCAACCTTGAAGGGAAACTCTTCGGGCAGGCCGTGCTTCTTTATGATTGTAAGGATATCTATGCCTTTTTCGCCTTTCTTGCCCAGTATTTCGGCTATCCTGCCTTCAGGATTCCTTCTCTTTTCAGGCCATACGGTTATGTCTACAACAACCACATCCCCTGTCTCTGCACCTGCTCTGCCGTCCTTTGGAATGAATATATCCTGAGAGATTCTGGTCTCATCCGGAACCACGAAGCCGTAGTTGCCGCAGTCCTCGAACAAGCCGATGATCTGCTTGTTCCCTCTTTCAAGTATCCTGATTATTTCGCCCTCGCACTTCTTTCCGCCCGGCACCTCTTTTGTTATCTTGACTATGACCCTGTCGGAGTGCATGGCGCCGTTAAGGTTTGAGGAAGGCACGAACACATCCGGCCTGTCTGTCTCGGGCAGCACAAAGGCGAACCCTTTCTGATGGCCCTGGAGCTTGCCTACTACAAGACCCATCCTTTCGGGAACACCGTAATGCTCTGTCCTCGTCTTTACTATTTCGCCGTCTTTTTCCATGTATTTTAAAGTTTTTCCGAATTCGGCTCTGTCCGCCTTCGAAATGTCGAAAACCCTCTCGAGCTCCTGCAGGTTCATCGGCTTGTATGCCTGCTCCCTCATAAAATCAAGTATTCTTTCTTTGATATTCATAAAAATCCCTCCCGAACATAGCGAATAAAAAAACAGCAGAGCTACTAAGTAATTAGCTGCTCTGCTTTAAATCCTTACTGAACTAGGTTGTGCGCCATGGATAACATCGCAAAAAGAATCGCACAAACGATTGTAATTCTCACCAAACGCGCTTCAGTTGTTCTCGATTTGTTTTTCGAATAGAATGATGTAGAGGCTCCGCCAGATGACATTATTCCTTGAAAACCGTTTGTTTTGCCCGGCTGCATGAGAACTACAACAATCAGTACTACAGATACTATAACCTGCAAAACAGTCAACACAATATTTAAATCCATATTTACCTCCGTGTATTTAAAATACTACTGTATGGTAATTTTACCATATTATCCGCAAACATTAAATAGCCAATAACCATTTGGCCTATTTAATGTTGTAGAAGGATTTCAACCCTCTGAACTCGCCCATCTCTCCCAGCTCTTCCTCGATCCTTAGGAGCTGGTTGTACTTGGCTACCCTTTCGCTCCTTGCCGGCGCGCCTGTCTTTATCTGGCCTGCGTTCACAGCCACCACCAGGTCGGCTATGGTCGTGTCCTCAGTTTCGCCTGACCTGTGGGAAATAACCGCAGTGTATCCGGCCCTTTCCGCCATTTCGATCGCGTTAAGGGTTTCCGTCAGTGTGCCGATCTGGTTCAGTTTTATCAGTATGGAGTTTGCAACCCCCATTTTAATCCCCTTATTAAGCCTCTCTGTGTTCGTTACGAAAAGGTCGTCGCCTACAAGCTGAACCCTGTCTCCTACCCTTTCGGTAATAAGCTTCCATCCTCTCCAGTCCTCTTCCGCCATCCCGTCTTCAATGGATATGATGGGATATTTGTCTACAAGGTTTTCGTAGTAATCCACCATCTCTTCAGATGTCAGCACTCTGCCCTCTCCTGACAGGTTGTATTTTTCGTCTTCATATATTTCCGACGCTGCAGGGTCCAGAGCAACAAAGATGTCTTTTCCCGGAATATACCCAGCCTCTTCTATAGCTTCTACTATAATCCTGATAGCCTCTTCATTGCTGCCCAGGTTCGGCGCGAATCCGCCCTCGTCTCCTACCCCGGTGTCATATCCCCTGCCCTTGAGTATGCCTTTAAGGCTCAGGTATACTTCCGAGCACATCCTGAGGGCTTCGCTGAAGCTCTCAGCCCCTGCGGGCATGATCATGAATTCCTGCAGGTCAACGTTGTTGTCCGCATGCTTGCCGCCGTTTATTATGTTCATCATAGGAACCGGGAGAACCTTAGCGTTCACGCCCCCGATATACTGGTACAGGCTCAGCCCAAGATTTTCGGCCGCTGCCTTTGCGCAGGCCAGCGAGACGCCCAGGATAGCATTTGCGCCCATATTTCCCTTATTTTTTGTGCCGTCCAGCGAAAGCATAGTATTGTCAATAAGAACCTGGTCGAAAACGTTCATGCCTATAAGCTCAATAGCTATAAAATTATTGACGTTGTCTACAGCTTTCAGGACACCCTTGCCTTTGAACTTTTCCTTGTCCCCGTCTCTCAGCTCTACAGCCTCGAACATACCGGTGGAAGCTCCTGAAGGAACCGCTGCCCTGCCGATAGTTCCATCCTCAAGAATCACGTCAACCTCTATTGTCGGCATGCACCTTGAATCCATAATCTGCCTTGCTTTAACATCCACGATTTCAACATAGTTTCTCATCTTAACACTCCTCACATTATAAAATAAGGCTTTTGCCTGTCATTTCCTCAGGAACCGCAACCCCCATAGCCTGCAGCAGCGTTGGCGCAATGTCCGCCAGCACTCCTTCGCTCCTCAGAGGCTTCGGATCCCTTGAAACATAGATGAACGGAACAGGATCTGTGGTGTGCGCTGTCATTGTTTTTCCCGTTTCCGGGTCGGTCATCATCTCTGCATTTCCGTGATCCGCCGTTATGCATACCGTTCCGTCCTTCTCCAGGATTTTATCCGCAATTTTCCCGACACATTCATCCACAACTTCGACAGCCTTCTTTGCTGCTTCAAAAACGCCGGTATGCCCTACCATGTCCGGGTTTGCAAAATTGACAACTATAAAATCGTACTTGTCGGAATCCAGCCTCCTGAGCAATTCTTCACAGACCTCATATGCGCTCATCTCAGGCTTCATGTCATAGGTCGCAACCTTTGGAGACGGGATCAGCACCCTCTCTTCATTCTTGTTGGGGGCTTCAACTCCTCCGTTGAAGAAGAAGGTTACGTGCGCGTACTTCTCTGTTTCAGCTATGCGGAGCTGGGTTTTGCCAAGGCTGCTGAGATACTCGCCCAGTGTGTTGCTGTAATTGTCAGGTCCGAAAGCAACTTCCACATTCTCCAGGGTGCTGTCGTATTCAGTCATGGTTACGAAAGTGAGGTCAAGCTTCTCTCTTTCGAAGCCTGTGAACACCTTGTCGTTCAAAGCCCTGGTGAGCTCCCTCGCCCTGTCTGGCCTGAAGTTGAAGAATATCACCGAGTCGCCGCTTTTTACAGTTGCAGCCGGTCTGCCTTCTTCTGCTATTACAGTAGGCAGCACGAACTCGTCCGTCACTTCCTTTGAATAGGAATCCTCCAGCGCCTGAAGAGCGCTTTTTGCCGTTTCACCTTTTCCCTGCACAAGGGCTTCATAGGCAAGCTTGACCCTTTCCCACCTGTTGTCCCTGTCCATCGCATAATATCGTCCGGATATGGTTGCGATGGTGCCGACACCAAGCTCATCCATGCAGTTCTCTATGTCGCTGATGTAATCTCTTGCTGACGAAGGCGGAACATCCCTCCCGTCAAGGAAGGCGTGCAGGCAAACCCGGTCCAGCCCCCTCATCTTGCAGAGTTTGAGCAGCCCCTTGATATGCTCAATGTGGGAATGCACCCCGCCGGTTGAAAGGAGCCCCATCAGATGCAGTGACGAGTTGTTCTTCAATGCATTGTCGACGGCATTGTTCAGCGCCCTGTTCTCGAAGAAATCTCCGTCCTTGATGGACTTAGTTATCCTTGTAAGGGACTGGTATACGATCCTTCCGGCTCCGATGTTCAGGTGGCCTACTTCAGAGTTGCCCATCTGCCCCTCCGGAAGGCCCACACTCATTCCGCTTGCATTAAGCACGGTGTTCGGATATTCTCTGAATATCCTGTCAAGGTTCGGCTTGAGGGCAGCCTTTACTGCATTGCCCTCAGTATGCTCGGACAATCCGTATCCGTCTAGTATCATTAACATAACCGGTTTTTTCATGTTTTCCTCCATGCAATTCAGACTTTATTTGTAATTGACTATCGCCGCGAAATCGGAGGCTTTCAGGCTTGCCCCTCCAACGAGAGCGCCGTCGATGTCTGACTTCTCCATCTGGGCTCTTATGGTGCCCGGCTTTACCGAACCGCCGTACTGTATCCTCACTTTATCAGCTGTTTCTTTTCCATACATTGAAGCAATGACGGTTCTTATGAATGCGATCGCTTCGTTCGCCTGCTCGTCCGTTGCAGTCTTGCCGGTTCCGATTGCCCATATAGGTTCGTAGGCAACGACAACCGTTTCAATTTCATCCTCAGAAAAGCCTTTAAGACCTCTCCTGATCTGTTTGTCAATTATATCGCGTGTAATCTCGTCTTCCCTCTCTTCGAGTGTCTCTCCGCAGCAGACTATAGGAACAAGGCCGTTCTCGAGAGCCGCTCTCACCTTTTTGTTCACGGTTTCGTCGGTCTCGTTGAAGTACTGCCTTCTTTCGCTGTGGCCAATTATCACGTAATCAACGTTTAGCTCCTTGAGCATGGTCGGGGATACTTCGCCTGTATAAGCTCCGCTTTCCTCGTAATGCATGTTCTGAGCTCCAACCTTTATGTTTGATCCCTTGACTGCTTCTGCAACCTGCGCCAGGCACACGAAAGCCGGGCAAACAACCACTTCGCAGGCGATGTTCCTTACCAGCGGCTTCAGTTCCTCCACAAATTCAAGGGCTTCCCTCAATGTTTTGTTCATTTTCCAATTACCAGCAATGATAGGTTTTCGCATTTCACCACTCCTCAATTATTAACTAAAACTACTTCTTGTCGTTTAGAACAGCTATTCCGGGAAGTTCTTTTCCTTCCAGGAACTCCAGGGATGCTCCGCCGCCTGTTGAGATATGCGTCATCTTGTCCCCGTATCCCAGCTGGTTTACTGCTGCAGCGCTGTCTCCGCCGCCGATGATTGTAACTGCGTCTGTTTCCGATAAGGCTTTTGCTATTGCCTTTGTTCCTGCAGCGAATTTTTCAAATTCAAATACTCCGACAGGTCCGTTCCAGATTACCGTCCTTGCATTTTTTACCGCTTCGGCAAAAAGTTCAACGGTCTTCGGTCCGATATCAAGTCCCATGTAGCCCTCGGGAATGTTCACGCCTTCTGTTGTTACAGCTTCTGCATTGGCATCGAATTTGTCTGCAATCACATTGTCCACCGGAAGAAGGAAGTTGACGCCCTTTTCCTTTGCCTTAGCTACCATATCCTTGGCGTAATCCATCTTGTCTTCCTCAAGCAGCGAGTTTCCTATGCTGTTTCCAAGAGCCTTGGAGAAAGTGTAGCTCATCCCGCCTCCGATGATTATTGTGTCAACCTTCTCCAGCAGATTGTTGATTACGTTTATCTTGTCGGAAACCTTGGATCCTCCCAGGATAGCCACGAACGGCCTGACCGGATTTGCTACAGCATTGCCGAGGAATTTGAGTTCCTTCTGTATGAGATACCCGCATACTGAGACAGGCAAAAACCGGGCGACCCCCACTGTCGAACAGTGCGCCCTGTGTGCTGATCCGAATGCGTCATTGACAAAGACCTCAGCCAGTGATGCCAGCTCCTTTGAGAAGGTCTCTTCATTTTTGGTCTCTTCTTTTCTGAACCTTGTATTTTCAAGGAGCACCACGTCTCCGTCTTTCATGCTTTCAACAGCTTTTCTTGCATTTTTGCCGACAACATTGTCGTCTGCAGCAAATACCACTTCCTTATTGAGAAGCTCCGACAGCCTTGCCGCAACAGGCTTGAGCGACATTTCAGGATTCGGCTCCTTTGGTTTTCCCAGATGTGAGCAGAGTATAACCTTGGCACCCTTCTCTATGAGATAATTTATTGTAGGAAGCGAACCCACCAGCCTGTTCTCGTCGGTAATTTTCCCGGCTATGAGCGGAACGTTAAAGTCGCACCTTACGAGGACCTTTTTTCCCTTTACCTCTATATCTTCGATTGTCATCTTGTTATACACCATAATATACACTCCTTTAACAATTCTATTTAGTCATTATCCTTTTATTATACATATTATGGACAAAAAAAGAAAGGAGGGTCAGAATCTCTTCCTCCCCTTTGAGCTTTTTATTCCCAGTTCTTCTCTGTACTTAGCCACGGTCCTTCTCGATATGTTTGTGCCGCTTTTGTTGAGGACGTCGCACATGTACTGGTCTGAAAGCGGCGACTTCTTGTCCTCTTCGCCGATCAGCTTTGCTATGGAGTTTTTGATTATATTTGTGGATACATCCTCTCCGCCCCTGCTTGATGACATGCCTGTGGTGAAAAGATCCTTTATCTTTATAGTGCCTCTTTCAGTGAGCACATACTTGTCCCTTATGGCCCTGCTCACCGTCGATTCGTGTATCTCAAGGGAATCAGCGATTTCCCTCAGGGTCATCGGTTTAAGGCGCTCTTTTCCATAATCAAAAAATTCTCTCTGCAGCTCGATAATCTTTTCCAGAACCCTGTATATTGTCGTTTTTCTGTGTTCTATGCTTTTTATGAGGAATACCGCACTGTTAAGCTTGTCCTTTATATACTCTACAGCCTCTTTGTCGCTGTCATTTTTCAAAATCTGCCTGTAGACTGAGCTGATAGTCAGCTTCGGTCCCAATTCGTCGTTCATGATTATGATGTATTCTTTATCGATTTTTTTAATATATGCATCCGGGATCACATATTTTACCTGCTCACCTGTATAAAACCCGCTGGCCGGTTTAGGCTGGAGCGTTCTTATCATATCGCCGTATTCCTGTGCCTTCAGCACATCTATGCCTAATTCCTTTGCGATGGCGTTGAATTTGTTCTCCGCCAGAAGTTCGAGGTATTCGTCGATTATCCTGTATATGTTTACATCTTCAATGCCTCTTCTGGCTATCTGTATTTTCAGGCATTCCTTAAGATCCCTTGCTGCTATTCCTGCAGGCTCAAGGGACTGAACTACCCTGATTGCATACTCGGCTTTTTCTTTTTCTATCCTGAGTTCCTCCGCCACAACCTCTCCCGGGATGTCCAGGTAGCCTTTTGAATCCAGGCATTCTATTATATAGTTGCAGACGCTCTTGCAGAGCTCTGTCTCATCCAGCTCGCGCACCTGCTCCATCAGATATTCGTTGAGTGATTTTGATTCAGATATGAAATTGAACGGCGAGACCTCCTCGTCATCCTGTGTATATATCTTTGAGTCGCTGGGACTGTATTCAAACTGCTTAGCAATTTCCGCGAAATCGATTTTTTCCTTGAGTTCAGTGTTGAACATCTCACCCGTATCATCCAGAACGGGATTTTCTTCAAGCTCTTTATCAATATGCTCCTGAAGCTCGAATGCTGTCATCTGAAGAATTTTAACCGAAAGCTGCATCTCCTGTGTCATGACCAGCTTCTGTTCCTGAGTCAGATTAAGATTGTATTCCAGGTTGATAAAAATCCCCTCCCCTCCACATAAATAATTTCACCTCTCTTATTATACATTTATTTATTTGATTTTGCACGAAATAAAATGTGCCGCCCGTGATGCATTCAGCATCCCGGCGGCACATTTCAGTGTGAGTTTTTTATTTGAATCCTTCTTTTTGAAGGATGGCTGTGGCCTTTTCAGCTTCGTCTTCGGATACCAGAACTATCGGCCCTGTGCAGCCCATTCCGCTCTCAGCGTATATTCCAGCTTTCCACAACGCCCTGCTGGCATTGTCGAGCTCAAGAATGTCGACTCCGGCTATGCCGTGAGTGACGACCTTCTTCTCAGGCATCTTGATTTCTTCTTCAGCCGCCTTCGGCTTGTCCTTCTCAAGGATCCTGCCTACTATGTCCTTGAGGCCTGCAGCGTTTGCTTTTTTGTACTCCTCGCCAGCAAGCTTCACCAGGTCGTTCTTTGCGCACAGCGAGCAGTACCTGAGAGCTTCGCATATGAGCGGCGCTCCCGACGCCCTGGAAACTATGTTGACCAGCTTGTCGTAGCCTTCGCCCACTCCAGGTCCGTAGCCGTAGCCTACGGTCTCGTAGCTGCCGCCTGTGGTGTATGAAGCGAATATCTTTATAAGAAGGTTTCCTGTAAGGGAATCGCATA